>Ga0265295_1002133_pt1 | contig 32422 bp, 33 predicted proteins | sample Munlansysbiofilm_FD_192503 | JGI IMG/M metagenome (GOLD analysis project Ga0265295, IMG submission 192503) | Leachate microbial communities from a municipal landfill in Southern Ontario, Canada - Methane capture system biofilm | ecosystem: Engineered > Solid waste > Landfill > Unclassified ... | reverse complement strand
TGTAGTAGCATATCATGGCATGTCATGAAAAAAAATGATACCAATATGCTAGAAGCGAAGCGATCTAGCAAATCATGGCATGTAAGCCCTAAAAACTAAAAGAGTGATGGAAATTCAAGGAGTCTAATGGGAAACGCACATCGATACATGAAAAGCGAAGCGAATTCAAAAATCATGGCATGTAAGCCCTAAAAACTAAAAGAGTGATGTAATTGCAAGGCGCACAATGAGGAAGCGTACATCGGTACATGAAAAGCGAAGCGAATTCAAAAATCATGGCATGTAAGCCCTAAAAACTAAAAGAGTGATGTAATTGCAAGGCGCACAATGAGGAAGCGTACATCGGTACGCGACGAGTGAAGCAACGCAGCAAGTGCGTCGCTATTTTAGTTTTTAGAAGTGTCTACGATTTTGTTTGCTGCAATCCATGGCATCATGGCACGAAGTTTAACACCCGTTTGCTCAATCAACGAAGCTCTTGCATTTGCACGCTCAGCGTTCATTCTTGGATATCCTGCTTGACCTTCAAGGATAAAGTCTTTCGCGAATCTGCCGTCTTGGATCTCTTTTAAGATCTCTTTCATAGCCGCTTTTGACTCAGCATTGATAACCCGTTTACCTGAAACATAATCCCCGTACTCGGCAGTGTTTGAGATAGAGTATCTCATATCTGCGATTCCACCTTGGAACATCAAGTCAACGATAAGTTTAAGTTCGTGTAAACACTCAAAATATGCAAGTTCAGGTGCATAACCGGCTTCCGTTAATGTCTCAAAACCTGCTTGAACAAGTGAAGCAGCTCCACCGCAAAGAACAGCTTGCTCTCCGAAAAGGTCGGTTTCCGTCTCATCTTTGAAAGTTGTTTCGATAATTGCAGTTCTACCGCCGCCGATAGCACAAGCGTATGAAAGCGCTAACTCTTTTGTAGTTCCTGAAGGGTTTTGTCCAACAGCGATAAGGTCGGGGATACCGCCGCCGCGAACGAATTCTGAACGTACCGTGTGACCCGGTGCTTTTGGAGCGATCATTGTAACATTGATGTCGGCTCTTGGGTGGATTCTTCCGTAGTGGATGTTAAAACCATGACCGAATGCAATAGTTGCACCTTGTTTTAGGTTTGGCTCGATCTCGTTTTTGTATATTTCAGCTTGGTTTTCATCCGGTAAAAGGATCATAACCACATCAGCGTATGCAGAAGCTTCGGCTACCGTCATAACTTTGAAACCTTTTGTTTCAGCTTTTGCCCAAGAAGAACCGCCTTTTCTCAAACCTACAACAACCTCTACACCGCTGTCTCTTAAGTTTTCAGCGTGTGCGTGACCTTGAGAACCAAACCCGATCATCGCAACTTTTTTGCTTTTGATCAGTTCGATATTACAATCTTTGTCATAGTAAACATTTAATGCCATCATATTTCCTTGCATAGTATAAGCTCAAAGGCTCAAAAAATTTTTCGCATTATACTCAAATAAACTATAAATTTTTATTAGTCCAAACTTATACAAAAATGAAATTTTTCTCTCTTAATTTTTGAGCATGTATAATTGTCGAAAAAATTGAGGGATTTCTATGAAAAAATACAACCTGTTTAAAGAGATTATTATCGTCGACAAGCCCGCACTGCTCCATGCCGTCAACGCTTCCAAAGAGTTTGCGATCGACATCAAAGGCACGATTGTACATGCGCCCTACGATCCGAAAAAAGTTCTTATTTTTCGCGGCAAACATACCCCCGAGCCTCTCCAAGCGCTCATGCCAAAGAGTACCCCTTCTCTAGGGTCGGTCTTAGGCAAAAACTACCAACTCGTAGAGGATGAGGATCGCGTCCTTATTAAGGCGTTTTCAAACTGGCAGGAGATTATTGGGCTAAATCTCTCCAACGCGTCCTACGACGATACGACGGCAGACGGCGTCAGCGAGTTTTCGTGCAAAGAGCTTGAAGATATAGGCTGGCATGCCACGGAGTTCAACATAGACTACCGAATGCTCGTCGAGGAGCTTGAAGAGAGATGCGAGGGAATTTTACTCTGCATCGAACAAGAGAATCCTTACCAATTCAGCGGTCTCGGATTTTTAAGCGACGACGCACATGCCAAAGAAGTATTGTTAGATTTTTGCAAAAAAAAGATTAGAGAGTTGATGGAAAACGACGAAGCTTACGCACCGCAAAACCTCACCGACGACGAGAGGGAAGCGGCGCAATTCTTCGGATTGCTGCACACATAGAGAGGCTACGCTCTCTCTAGCTTTACTCGGCTGCGACTTTCCATTCGTCGTTTATAAGTTTAAGGACAAACACTTGGCTTGTTTTATGATTTGAAACACTTTTTGTCGTAGCATCGATATCTGCGATCTTCGTCGTTTCTTTGCAGTTGACATCTTTTAAAAGCGCGATATTTTTTTCAAATTCGCTTTTACCGAAGTCGGTTGCGAGTGCGGCTTGCAACATAACGTCCACTTGGTTGAGCGCCTCTGCAAACTCGGGTTCGGCGTACTGCTTCATCCCTTGCACGTCACCTTTTTTTGCAAGTTCGCACATTGCGTATGCAACATCTTCCGCGCCGCTTGAACCGCAGCCTGCCATCAAAAAAGCGGCAGCTATGCTTGCCGACAAAATTTTCATTTTCATTTTTTATCCTTCTCAATTATCAACAAGCAAAAACAAATGCCGATTGTTAAGAAATAGTATCGGTTTCTCGCTAAAAACGCTCTTAAAGCGTTATTTCCGTGCTGCCAAAAAACGCTGCAATATAATCATCGCAGCGATGGAATCGACTCTTCCGTCTCGCACGTACTTGATCTCCCCTTTCATAGCCTCTTCGGCTTCAAGGGAACTTCCCGCTTCATCCTGATAAAACACCTCTCCCTTAAACTCCAACAATGAAAGAAAATGTGCGATGCGTCTGCGCATCTCCTCTTCGGTCGCACCCCCCAAGGGGATCCCTACGACCAAAGCATCCGCTTCCCACTCTTTGATGGTTTTTTGTACGTCTTCTGCCGCTTGATTACGATTTTTTCGTAGCACCGCAGGCAGAGGAGTAACCACGTCTTTGTGCGCCGCATAGGCAAGCCCGATACGCTTGAGCCCTAAATCGATTGCAATATATTTCACCTATTTTCCCAAACAAAACGAACCGAACATCTTATCGAGCATCTCGTCGTTTTCAAAAGGTCGGGTGATACTCGCCGTCTCTTTGATCGCTTCGTTGAGATGAAACGAAAATATCTCAAGTTCTTGATCTGCCAAGGGAACGAACGCATCCTCGATATTTTGGAGCGTTTTACTCACCGCTTCGATTTGGCGTTGCGATATCAGCATCATCTCGTCACTGCTTTGGGTTGCGTCCATAATCGCTTCAAGCATTGCAATAAGCGGCACACCCCCCTCTTTAGTATTGAGCGCCAGATCAAAAGCAATCGTATCGTTTTGGAATCTCTCTTGCAAATCGATCTTGTTTTTGACGAAGACCACTCTTTTATCCTTGGCATGTGTCTCGATTAACGAAAGAATCTGTGCATCTTCGCTATCAAACGCACGCGAAGCGTCAAAAAGCGCTACGACGATGTCGCTTTGCACGATAGCTTCGAGACTTCTCTCTATACCGATCTTCTCTATCGCATCGTTTGCTTCACGTATCCCTGCGGTATCCACGATTCGAATAAGATGGGTGCCGATTTTCACCTGCTCCTCAATGGTATCTCTCGTCGTTCCCGCTATATCGCTAACGATTGCACGGTTGTAATTGAGGAGAGCATTAAGCAACGAACTTTTACCGACGTTGGGCTTGCCTACGATCGCCACGCGAAACCCCTGCATCAACCCCTCTCTTGAACGTGAGGCGACAAGCGTCTTACGAAGCGCATCTGCAAGATCGCCGAGTTTAGCTTCGATCTGCTTCACGAGATCTTGCGGCAAATCCTCTTCGGCATAATCGATACTCACTTCCGAATAGGCTAAAATATGAATAATCTCGTCGCGAATTTTTTCGATAAACTCTTTGAGTTCCCCTTTCATCTGTCTTGCAAGTATCTTGGCGGCATCTTCGCTTTTTGCTTCGATCAGCTGTGCGATTGCCTCCGCCTCGCTAAGATCGATTCTGCCGTTAAAAAAAGCGCGTTTAGAGAACTCTCCGGGGGTTGCCAAGCGCGCGCCGTATCCCAAAAGGGTCTTAAGAATAGACTGCGCTACGATAAAACCGCCGTGGCATTGGATCTCCACGACGTCTTCGGCGGTAAAAGAAAAAGGGGCTTTAAAATAAAGAAGTATCGATTCGTCGATCAATGTGCCTTGAAGGTCGTACACATCGGTTAACGTTGCATAACGGGGCGTAAAATTCTCTTTTTTCGTAATCTTTTTGGCAATCTCAAGAGCCCTATCGCCGCTTAAACGGATAATGGCGATAGAGCCGACGCCGTTAGCCGTGGCAATAGCCGCTATCGTGTCGTTCATTATTTTGCGTGGTAATCGTTGACGATAATATATTTCAATCCGTCGCGCGTCGAGCGGATAGCTACATATTTTTCGGGATACATATCTCTAAGTTCTTTTAAAGCGATCTGCACCAAAACACCGTCTAGTATCTTCGTTTGCGCACGACCCTCTTTGGCAACGATCTCCGCTACGCTCTCTAAGTATTTCGATACCGCTTCCTCTTGGTTTTTTAAAAATTCGGCAATCTCCAGACGCAGTCCAACTTGGTATTTGGTATTGATCCAGTTAAAGAGCATATAGGAGAGCGCTTTGTAGCGGTACCCCTCTTTGCCGATAAGAAGCGCGGCATCTTCCCCTTTAAACTCCATAAGAAGCGTATGCTCGTCGTACACGCTCACCTCTACCTCGTCGATGTCGAAACAGATTGTTTTAAAAAGCGCATTTACATCCGCTTTTACCTCTTTGGCAACCTCTTCGATCCCTAAATGGCTGGCATGTGCACCCTCTTCTTCACCCTCGTCTGCATACACGGGTTCGTAGTAGGTATCCTCATCCTCCTCTTGCATACTGACAAAAGACTGCGGCATGATAGTGTCTTGAAAGAGAGTATGTGAAACGGGTTTTTCTTTGGGTGCGGGGGTATTGTCGCTTTTTTTCGTGTTTGCAGGTGTTGTTTGAGCAGGTTCGTAAGTTGCAACACTCTCTTGTGAACTTTGTTTGGGCGGCGCCTCTTTTTTAGGTGCTGCACTCTCGCTAGGATGTTTTTTCGCCGCAACGATGATGGCACTTTTTTTAAAAAGCCCCAACACCCCCTTACTCGGGAACTGAACCACTTCGACGTGAAGCTCCGTAACGGAGCACTCTAGCGTCGATGCGGCATTTGTATACGCTTCTTCCAGTGTCGCAGATTCAATCTTTATCATCTTTTTTCTCCGCATGCTTATGAAGAGCTATTTGCGCATCTTTTGCATTTTTAAACTGGATGTTAACGATATATTGCTGTGCGATCGAGAAAAGGTTGTTTACGAACCAATAAAGCACGAGTCCCGAAGGGAACGTCAAGAAAAAGAACGTAAAGATGATCGGTAAAAATTTAAATATTTTCTCTTGCATAGGATCGGTAAAATTGTTCGGCGTAATCTTTTGTTGGTAGTACATCGTAGCACCCATCAAAATCGGCAAAATGAACGTCTGGTCCATACGAGAAAGGTCGTTGATCCAAAGTGCCCACTCCGCTCCTTGCAGCTCTACGGCATTGAGGAGAACGCGGTAGATCGCAAAAAACACGGGAATCTGCAACAACATAGGCAAACATCCGCCAAGCGGGTTTGCACCGTGCTTCTTGTACATCTCCATTACCGCGGCGTTCATACGTTGCGGATCCCCTTTGTATTTAGCTTGAATCTCTTTGATTTTCGGTGCAATATCTTTAATTTTTTGCATCGACACCATCCCTTTGTAAGTCAAAGGATAGAGCACGATTCTAATGATGATGGTTAGTGCGATAATCGCCCATCCCCAGTTGCCGAAAATACCGTGCAACCATGCCAACAAAGTAAAAAGAGGCTTCGCGGCAAAAGTAAACCAGCCGTATTCTATCGCATTGACCAAAGCCGGATTGATCGCTTCAAGCGTTTTATACTCTTTTGGCCCTATATATCCGTGAAACGCCATTGTAGGAAGCGCATCGAAATAGATGATCGGGTTGTCGTTTTTGTCACGCTCTACCACGATCGCAGTATCTTTTGCAAATCCATACATAAGGGTCGCCGTATATTGGTCGAACGCAGAGATAAGCGTTACGCCGCTAAATGTTTTTCTCCCCTCTGCATCACCGTCTTCTATAATCGTTACGATATCGTCGTCGGTATATACCATCGCCCCGGCAACCGTCATCATCTGTTCGGTAATCTCGGGTCTTTGTCCGAGATATACGAAATAGCGTTTGTCTTGAGAAACGTTGATCTTTACGTCGTAATGTCCGTCGGCATAGAATGTCAACTCTTTTGTGACCGTAAGATTAGAGAGTTTTTGGGTCAAGGTAACTTTTTGTGCCGCGTCGCCCAAAGCGATCTCGCTTACGTTTGCCGTATAAGGAACGCTTAACGCTTCTTTGTTAATATCTTCCTCGACAAAACGTACCAAAAGCGGTTTCGTGCCAAATGCGGGGATAAGTTCTGCATGTTTGTCGTCCCCGTCGTTAAACTTATCTTCCAAAAGAACTTTTGAAGAGATTCTTCCCAACGTATCGATTTTAAGAATAAAATCTTTGTTTGTCACGGTTACCAACGTGTTGGATACACCCGTCGCAACTTTTTCCGTTGCCGTTACCTTGTGACCTGCGACTTCGTCTGCACTGAGACCTTTAGAAGCCTGTGAAGATGCCGCATCTTGCGTTGCGTTTGCATCTTCAATATTTTGCTGTGGAGGAAATATAGCCGTATACGCTACAAAAAACAGAATCGACAACACTACTGCGAGCATTAACCTTTGATTAGGCGTCATTTTATCTAACACGATTACCCTTTATACGAAAAATTTTTTATAATAAAATAGCGGTTTTTTTTACTTGGAACCAACCAATATTTAATCGAATCTATCCCCAAATTTGCGGGTTTTAGACGGAGCTTGTCAAGCACGGGATATTCGATCCCTCCGTCAAACATTTGATTACAACGCAGTATTCTAATAAAAGTGTGGTAAAAAGCACTTGAAACGGAATTATTTTCAAAATGAATTTTTGCATATTCGCTGCATGAGGGGTAATAGCGGCAACTGCCGTAGCTTAGAAGGGTCAAATATTTTTGGTAAAACTTTAAAAGCCTCAGTAAAATTTTTTTGATCACTTCAATGCCTTGGCGTATCGTAACACTTTGCAAAACTCTTCTCGAAGCTGTTCATAGGGAGCATCGATCAAAGGTTGTTTCGCAACGAATACATAAGTTCCGTCTTGTAATGAGGAGGAAAATTCACAGAATAAAGCACGCATTCTTCTTTTGGCTCTATTTCTTTTTACAGCATTCCCGATTTTTTTGGTTGCCGTAAAACCGACACTGTGAACTTCGTTTTGAGGAAGAAAAAAAAGCACTACGCAAGTTGCGTGAGCGCTTTTTCCTTTTTTATAAACAGACTGAAACTCTTTATGGAGTTTCAGGGTATTAAATCCGCTTAAACCGACAATCTTTTACGACCTTTTGCACGGCGGCGATTAATAAGCTTACGACCGTTTTTTGTTGCCATACGCGCTCTAAACCCGTGAGTTCTTTTTCTAGGCGTATTGTGTGGCTGGTATGTTCTTTTCATGACATATCCTTATTTAATTTTAAGAGTGAAATGCTACTAAAATTTTACTTAAAGCGCGGTTAAGGTTTGCAAACAGATCATTTACTTGAGTAAAAAATCTTTCAACGATTCCTCTTTGGACTGATTAAACGTCGCGGAGGTATCGAACATCTTTTCCACAAGACCCACATGGCAATCGCGACATTCCTGAATTACGGCATGTTCCCGCACGTTCGCGCCGAGTATTTTCGCCATCGAATGGCACCCGAAACAATCGCTTCCGCACTCCGCCATCGAATTAGGATCGGCGCTGTGGCAATTGATACATGTAAGCATCGGTTTGTGACGCAAATCTTCGTTAATCGTCGGAACAAGTTTGGGATGGCATGTAAGACAATCACCCGTACATGCCAACAAAAAGGTGCTAAAAGCACTTAAAAGAAGTAATAATTTCATGGCGCAATTATAACTCCCGCTTCGTTAACCTCCGACAAACAGTTATGAAATACTTACCTCTATTTCATTGTTTTTATAATCAAATACGACGTGAGAACCCTCTGTTACTTTTCCTTCCAAGATCAAATCCGCCAAACGATCCTCTACGATCTCATAGAGTGCGCGTTTAAGCGGTCTTGCTCCAAATACGGGGTCGAATCCCGCTTGGGCTACATACTCTTTGGCATGCTGCGTCAACTTCAGTGTAATATCCCTTTGTGCTACTTTTTTCGCAATATCAAGAAAGAAAATATCGACGATACCCAAAATTTGCTCTTGTCCGAGTGCACTAAAAATAACGATATCATCCAAACGGTTCAAAAATTCAGGTTTAAACGACTGTTTAAGTTCCGCCATAACAAGGCTTTGCAACTCCTGCGAATCGGGATAGTTCATAATCTTGTCGCTTGCGATGTTGGAAGTCAAGATAATAATGGTATTCGTAAAATCTACCGTCACCCCTTTGTTATCGGTCAATCTTCCGTCGTCTAGCACCTGCAAAAGCATGTTAAATACGTCGGGGTGTGCTTTTTCAACCTCGTCAAAGAGCACGACGCTGTAAGGTTTGCGGCGTACCGCTTCGGTGAGTTGTCCCCCCTCTTCGTACCCTACATACCCGGGTGCGGCTCCGACCAAACGGGATACGGAGTGTTTTTCCATATACTCGCTCATGTCGATGCGCACCATCGCATCTTCGCTGTCAAACAGAAATTTCGCAAGCGTTTTTGCCGTCTGCGTTTTCCCTACTCCCGTAGGACCCAGAAAGAGGAAACTTCCGATCGGCGCGCTTTCGTTTGAAAGCCCCGCTTTGTTTCTTTTGATTGCACGTGCTACGGCATGCGTAGCTTTTGTTTGCCCGACAACCTCTTTATTGAGCTCCTCTTCGATATGTAAAATCTTCTCTTTTTCCCCTTGCAACATCTTCGTTACGGGGATCTGCGTCCAGCGGGAAACAATCGATGCAATAGCCTCTTCATCGACGCTGTTTTTAAGCAGCGTTCCCTCTTTTTGCATCACATGCCAACTTTCGTTGATCTTTTTCTCCTCTTGCAAAAGAGCCGGAATCTCACCGTATTCTATCTCTGCCGCACGGTTAAAATCGGAGACGCTTTTTGCATTATTGGCTTCGCGACGTTTTTGCTCTATCTCGTTTTTAATCGAAGCGATCCGACCGAAAACCTCTTTTTCGTGCAAGAATTGGGTTTCTAAAGATCGTAAAAGCTCGGAGACGTCCGCAAGCTCTTTTTCGATCTCTTCAAGCCGCTTCGTATTTGCCGCCGACTCTTCCATCTTTAATGCTTGTTTTTCGACGTTCAGTTCCGAAAACTTGATTTTCGCACTACGAAGCGCATTGGGTTCCGATTCTATCTGCATCTTCAGTTCCGCAGCCGCTTCGTCGATTAAATCGATCGCTTTGTCGGGCAGGAAACGATCCGCGATATAGCGATCCGAAAGCCTTGCTGCCGCTACCAATGCACTGTCGGTAATCGTTACGTTGTGGTGTGCTTCGAGGCGTTGCTTGATCCCGCGAAGAATCTGAAGCGATTGGTTTACGCTCGGTTCATCGACGTTGATAGGCAAAAATCTTCTTTGAAGCGCGGCATCTTTTTCAAAATATTTTCTGTACTCTTTGAGCGTCGTTGCCCCTATCGTGTGGAGTTCGCCGCGGGCAAGTGCAGGTTTGAGGATGTTTGCCGCATCCATACTCCCCTCGCTCGCTCCTGCTCCTACGATCGTGTGGATCTCGTCGATAAACAAAATAACGTTGCCGCTCTTTTTCACCTCGTCCACAACCGCTTTGAGGCGATCTTCAAACTCACCGCGATATTTTGCACCTGCAATAAGCGAACTCATATCGAGTGCGACGACCCTTTTGTTTTTTAGCGATACGGGGATATCGCCGCTGTATATCTTTTGCGCAAGCCCCTCCACTAAAGCGGTTTTACCCACCCCCGGTTCCCCCAATAAAATAGGGTTGTTTTTTGTTTTACGAATAAGGATTTGCATCATACGGTTGATCTCTTCGTCGCGTCCGATAACGGGCGAAAGTTTCCCCTCTGCCGCCTCTTTGGTCAGATCGATACCGTACTTTGAGAGTGCTTCAAGATTTTCATCTGCCGTTTGAGAATCTATCTTTGCACCTGCACGGGAAGCTTCAAGATTTTTTTGCAACTCTCTTAGATCAAGGTACTTCCCTAGAACCTCTTTAAAAGGTTCATTTTGGAGATTTGCAATGATATAGGTATCGACCGAAAGAAATGAATCGGCATTTTTCGTCATAAGCCCTACCCCGCTTTCTAGGGAGGCTACAAACTTTTTGGAAATTTTCATATTCTCTTTAGAAACGTTCGATGCTTTGGGGAGTTTTTCGCTCAAACTCCTTACATCCAACTCCATCGCAGCTTTATCGACATTCATTTTATTAAGCATCTGATTTAAAACTGAATTGGAATTTGCCAAAAGTGCCCATAAAAAATGGAGAGGTTCAACCTCCTGATTTTTATTATGCAATGCCAAAGATACGGAAGATTCAATCGCCTGTGTCATATTGTGTGTTAGTTTTTCGAAAATATTATTCATAAAAAATCCTTTAACTTGATATGAAAGAATTATACTACTTTGAGTCTACTATTGTCAAGTATATTTAGTCTCACTACAAAACATTACGTTCTATAGTGTTTTATTATATAATTTTAAGATTACTACAAAGGAACTTTAATGTCAAGCACTTTAGAAACTCTCTCAAACCGCTCTTCTATTAGACAATTTCTCCCCCAACCGCTTCCTAAAGAAACGCTCCAAAAGATACTCTCTGCGGCTGCCATGACACCCAGCGGTGCCAATATGCAACCTTGGATCGTTTATGCCGTTAGTAACGAAGCGAAGCTCAAAGAGATAGGCGATGCGGTTATTGCCGCAATGCAAAGCGGCATAGAGAACGATCAATTTATCCAATATTATCCGCTTGAGTGGAAAAATCCGTATAAAAAAAGACGCGTAGAGACGGGAGTCGGGCTTTACTCCCTCATGGGGGTCGATCGTAAAGACACACAGACGAGAACACAAATGTGGCATGACAATTTCCGTTGGTTCGGTGCACAAACCGTGCTGTTTGTTTTTACCGACAAAACTTTGATCGAAGGTGCGAGCGGCGCACTTATAGACTGCGGAGCGTATATGCAGTCGGTAATGCTTGCAGCCCAATCGCTTGGAGTTGCAAGTTGTCCGCAGGGTTCAACGACCGAATTCGGCAGGGTGATCGCCAAAGTGCTAGAAGTACCCGATAATCTCGCTTTGCTTTATAGTATAGTGCTTGGCTACGCGGATAAAGAAGCAAAAATCAACAGCTACAAGCCTCCGCGTATAACGCTTGAAGAACATGTCACATGGATAGAGTAAAAACTTTCGCGTAACGCTGTAGCATTGTTTTGTTACCGCTGACGCCGCCGCTGTGGATGTAAAGTATTTCCTCTTGTGTTTGCTCCAAAAGAGTCTCCCACATAAGAGGGGCATACAGCAGATCAAACTCGATGCCGCATGCCAAAAGCTTTTTATAAAGTGCATAAAATTCGATGTAAGGCTTGGCGAAACGGTACTTTTTTTTAGTTTCCAAAATCACGAGATTTTCGGGAAGAAAGGGGCATAATGTGAGCATCTGTTCTTTTAAATAATCGCTTGTGCCTATGGCTGCCGTAGTGTAGACTTTATATTCGGGAAGTGCACATGCCAAGAACAATGCAGTAGTTCCCGTTCCCGCCGGGGTTGCCAAAGATTTGACGCCAAGGTTTGCCTCTTTGATCTCGCGTGCCAAACATTCGATACCCTCGCGGGCACGAAGATCGGCACCCCCTTGGTCAAGAATAAAGGTAAGAGGATCTTCCAACACCCGCAAAGAGGCTATATAATCGCGATACAGCTCGTTTTCTACCTCCCTATGTTGCATCCCTAAAGCTATGGCATGTGCATAATTGCCGTAAGAAAGCTCTTTTTGTTCTTTGGAAAGAGGTTTTGAATAGTACACGAATTCCCAACCTTTCTTTTTGCAAAGTGCGGCGATAGCAAGCATGGCATTGGACTGTGTACCTCCGTAAGAGATAACTTTAGAGAGTTTAGATGAAGGGGTTTGTAACAGTGCGTAAAGCTTGCGGTATTTGTTACCCGCCAAAAAGGGATCGATCAAATCGTCCCTTTTGACGTAAAAAGTTCTCCCCTCTAAGCAAATAGAGGAGATCGGGGTGTGCGGCATGTGAAAAATTTACTTGATCGTAGCTTTTTTTTCTAGCTCTTCCATTTTTGCCTGCATATTGGATTTAAATTTTTCCATCTTTAAGCGTTGTTCTATATAAGGTTTAACCTCGTCGTATTTTCTCGTACTGCTGGGCTTTTTATCTTCTAAATAGATAACATGGTACCCGTGTTGCGTTTGTACGGGTTTATCGGTAATAGTACCCACTTTCATGCCAAAAGCTTTGTCGTTAAATTCCGGAACCATTTGTCCTTGAGAAAAATATCCCAAATCGCCACCCTTTGGACCGCTTGGGCATGTAGATTTTGCCATTGCCAACTCTGCAAATTTTCCTTTAAGTTTTTCACCTTGAAGAGATTTCAGTTCTGCAATCACCCCTTTTGCTTCCTCTTCTGATTTAACTAAGATATGGCGTGCGTGCACTTTTTCCTTCTCTTGGAACTCCTCTTTATTGGCATCGTAGTACTTTTTAAGCTCTTTTTCCGATACGGCGACTTTTTGTAACTCTTTTTGTTGCCATACTTGGATCGCAAGCTCTTTTTTAATATTTTCTAAAACAATTTCATATTCCGCTTTAAACTCTTTTGAATCCAATATACCGTTTTTCTTCGCGTCGTCAAAAATCAACTCTTTTGCAATCAACTGCTCTAAAACCTGTTTTCTAAATTCTGCCTGTTTCTCTGCAGGAACCTGATTAAAACGCCCCTGTGTTGCTTGCATTAAAGCGTTATCGACGTCGTTTTGTGTTATCGGCGTGCCGTTTACCGTTACGAGTGTTTGTGCCGAAGCTGCCGCACAACTAAGCATTAACGCCGTTACAACCGATTTTGCTATTTTTATCATTTTTATATTCCCAATTCTAATTTGATTTTTAAGATTGTAATAACTTATTACTAATAATTATTAAACACCTAAACCCTACAATGCTACTTTAAGGTATTTATCCAAGATTCTCTCTAGCTTCTCTCTCGTTAGAGGCTTTGCTATATAATCATCCAAACCTTCACCTATAAGCATCTCTTTGTCGCCGTCCATTGCCATTGCAGTAAGTGCTACGATCGGCATCCGTTTACTCGCACCCCGCCCCTCTTTAATTTCATGAGTTGCAATAATACCGTTTTTTTCCGGCATATCTATATCCATAAAAATTATATCGAAATTATCTTGTTCACACATGCTAACCGCTTCGTTACCGTTTGTTGCCGTCTGCACCGCTATTCCGTATTCTTGTAAGAGTATTTTAATTAAACGCTGATTGATTAAATTATCTTCCACGACAAGAGCCGTAACTCTATCTTTGAGTTGTAGTTTCTCTTGCGAAGAAGCGTCATCTTTTATTTGATACAGTTTAGTTAAATGTTTTGATACCGATGTCGCTAAAAGCGGTTTTCTCACGATGTCGTCTATGATATGCGTGAGTTTTGTCTGAAGTTTTTCCTCATCATCCAGCAAAATCACCACAGGCGCTTTTTTCGAGTAGGTTCCAAGCTGCAACATCCACGAAGAGTCTGCTTGATTTGCCACGATATAAAGCGTATCGATCCCCTCATATACATTTGCATCTAAAACATTCGATTTCACCACGTCGATGGCAAACGAACGCAAATATACCGACAAAAGGTTTGCATCATCCACTTTCGTACCGTCGAGAAGAAGCACTTTGACACGTTTTTTCGGCGCCATTTTCAAAGACTGACCTTGAGAATTTTTAAAGCTTAGAGTAAAGCTAAAGGTGCTCCCTACGCCCTCTTGGCTTTGAATTTTAAGCTCACCGCCTAGAATATTGACTATTCCGTGAGATAGGCTCAAACCTACGCCCAGTCTCTCATCGGCTTGATTACCCGCGGTAAACGGTTCTGCAACAAGCGCGATTTGCTCCGGTGCCATCCCTTTGCCGTTATCTTTAACGCTAAAAGAGATCGTACAGTCTCCGTTAATCTGGCGTTTGAGCATCTTCACCTCTATGGTAACCTTACCGCCTCTGCTTGTGAACTTGATCGCATTTTTAATAAGCGATTCCATCACTTGCTTGATTTTTTTCCCGTCGGATTGGATCTCTTTGGGTATTTTAGGGTCGATAAAAGTCAGAACGTTAACACCTTTGCCTTTGCCTTGGAGGGTAAATTCATATATTATCCTCTCCATCTCTTCCAGCAGAGAAACCGGTCCGATATCGGCTTTGAGGCGCCCCCCTTGCAATTGAGAAAGATCCAAAAGAACCTCGATATTTGACATGAGATTTTTGGATGAACGGCTGATCATTTTTAGATACTCTTGCTGTTTTGCATCCAGATGGGTTTGGTTAAGCAGCTCTACAAACCCTAAAATTCCGTTCATAGGAGTTCTAAACTCGTGCCCGATGTTGGAGAGAAATTTTGTTTTTAATTTTTCCGTTTCCTGCGTTTTAAGTTCTGCCTGATGCAATTTGGTCACATCGTGAAGCTCTAAAAGATAAAATTCTTGGGAACTGTAAAAAGTTTTTACCCTTGCACTGATCTGCATAAGGGAATCCTCTTGTGTTTTTATCTCAATAGAGTAGCCCTCTTTTTTATACTTTTTGATGTAATCAAGCCAGCTTTTATCATCCTCGGTAAAAACCTCTTCGCTCTCACGTAAAAACAGTTCACGGATACTTTCGTGTCTTTGCCGAAAATCCGCAACGTTTTCAAATCCGAATGTTTCGTAAAACGCTTTATTCGCCCCTATCCATCCCTCGTTTTTAGAAAATACGAGCATCATCACGCTACTTGAGTTGATAATATCAAAAAGCATATCACTCGTGAAGTAATCTTTATAATCTACCGTCTTAGAATGGTTTGTTTCCCCGGAATTTTCTTTTTTAAAAAACGAAAATAATGCCATTTGCAACACCTTAAAACAAATATTGAGGGTTGATTATAACATAGAATAGGGTAAAATATAGTTTTTAATAATTTATTTTAAAGTTGTCTCCGCATGAAAAAAGCTACAAAAAAAGAGATTCAGGAACTCCATAAACTTTTTCTGGAAAAATACAGAGACGCCGTAACCGAACTCCACTATAAAAATGCGTACGAGTTGGTGGTTGCCGTGGCACTTTCTGCCCAATGTACTGATAAACGTGTCAATCTCATCACTCCTGCCCTCTTTGAGAAATATCCCGATCCAAAAACGCTCGCGCAAGCCGATATCGAGGAACTTAAAACTCTTATTAACACTTGTTCTTTTTTCAACAATAAAGCCAAAAATCTTTTAGAGATGGCAAAAAGAGTGGTAGAAACCTACGACGGAGAGATCCCCTTAAACGAAAAAGATCTCGTAACCCTTGCGGGGGTGGGACAAAAAACGGCGCACGTCGTGATGATCGAATATACGGGTGCCAACCTGATGGCGGTCGATACTCATGTTTTTCGCGTTTCCCACCGACTCGGGCTCAGCGACGATACCACCGCGCTTAAAACCGAAGAGACGTTGGTAAAAAAATTCAAAACAGACCTTCATGCGCTTCACCAAGGGATGGTACTTTTTGGGCGCTACGTCTGCACTGCAAAAAACCCAAAATGCGAAGAGTGCTTCGTAGCCCTTTATTGCAAATCCAAAGAAAGCTTCAAAGTTTAGGTATAATTTTCCTATGAAAACATCTATTCTCTTCCTTTTTTTCCTTTTTTTTCTCTCGGGATGCGTCAATAAGCACGGCATCTCTGCAAAATACTACAGCGACTGTGAAGAGTATTACGACCTGCAAGGGTATTACCACAAAAAATGCGGAGAAGACGATATCGTGACCTACAAAGGGGTCAAAGAGGATGCGAAAAAAGTGATGGATGCCTTTACGGGCAGAGAAGAACAACCCAAAGGGAACGTCTGGTAACTACGCATGCCGACATGTTGGCATGTAACTTATTTGATGGCTATAAACGTTGCGAAATTCGCCCAGCGAAAGATCACTTCGCAATGGGAAAATCCGCTATTAAGTGCCATTTTTATATTTTCACTTTCACTATAGGGAACTAAAACATTTTCAAGAGCTTCCCTTTTCTGCATAATCTCATATTCCGAGTACCCCTGCGCTTTTTTAAAATCGTAATAACATTCAATGAGTTCTTTGTTAAGCTTCGAGTGGTGGGAGATCACTTTTTCGCTAAAGATAAAAATCCCCTCTTTTTTAAGGGAATCGGCAATTTTTTTTACAAGCTCTTCACGCACGAGCGGGCGAATAAACTGCAAGGTATAATTACTGAGAAAAACATCGGCAGGCTTGTACTCATATTCTAAAATATCGGCACATGCCACCGTTATATCGGCGCCGAACGCTTCACATTTTTTACGCGCATGTTCAAGCATCGCTTCGGAATTATCAAGACCTATGAGTAACACATCGTTCTTTAGCTTTCTTTGTAAGCGGATCAAAAACGTAGCGGTGGAGCACCCAAGGTCATACAGCACCCCGCCCTCTTGAAGTTTTTTAAGAATAAAGAATTCTGCTACCTTTTGCGACTCTTCGTAAAAAGGGACGCTGCGTCGAAGCATATCGTCAAAAACCGCCGCAACCTCTTCATCAAACTCAAATTGTTTCTTGATCGGCTTCGTAAAAACTTTATCGTTCATTTTTTTCCTCTAAAAGAAAGTATTTTAATCAAAATGTTATGCAAGATTCCCTATGATTGGGAAAAACAGAAGGAGGAAGATTTTGCAGCTTGAAACATCCACGCTAATGCTACTCTTTTTTTTAGCCTTACTAACGGTGAGCATTTGGAAAATCTACGCATTTTTGCCCAACAAGCAACTTGCCGACGATGACACGACGCCGCAGTCACAGGAGGAGCTTATCACTCTTATGCTTGAGACGATCTCTAAAAACGGTGCAACGCTAGATTCGCAGAAACTTTTTACATTGATGCTTTTACACGAAAATTTCGACAAACAACGTTTTTGGAGATTCAACCAAAACCGTCTCAATCGGCTGCTTGAAACCTATTATCTTCGACATCCTCACCTAAGCTCTATCGAAGATATTTATAATAGCTTACGCTAAATCATGGCATGTGAAATACTTTACATGCCATGACCTTTTTAGTTTCTATTAAGTGCGTTTAGATCCTCGAATGCTCCCACTACGCGAGCAACAAGCGTTTCTTGCCCCGCACGAAGCCATTTTCTAGGATCGTAATATTTTTTATTCGGTTTATCTTCCCCTTCGGGGTTTCCGATTTGCCCTTGAAGATACCCTTTGTATTTCTCGTAGTAATCTTTTACGCCTACCCACGTCGCCCATTGCGTGTCGGTATCGATATTCATTTTGATAACGCCGTAACTAATCGCTTCGCGAATCTCCTCTTGGGTCGATCCCGAACCGCCGTGGAATACAAAGTTTACAGGTTTGGCTGCAGTTTTATACTTCTCTTGAATATATTTTTGCGAGTTATCCAAAATTTTAGGAGTAAGCACGACATTTCCCGGTTTATACACCCCGTGCACGTTGCCGAACGATGCCGCGATCGTGAAATTCGGAGAGATTTGGCTGAGTTCCTCATAAGCATACGCTACGTCTTCGGGCTGTGTGTATAAAAGAGCATTATCGACGCCCGTATTATCGACACCGTCCTCTTCTCCGCCCGTCACACCGAGCTCTATCTCGATACTCATACCGATCTTGCTCATACGCTCCAAATATTTTTTACTGATTGCGATATTTTCTTCCAAAGTTTCTTCGGAAAGATCAAGCATGTGGGAAGAAAAAAGCGCTCTGCCGTGTGTTTTGTAATGGGCTTCGCCCGCATCTAAAAGCGCATCGATCCAAGGAAGAAGTTTTTTAGCCGCATGATCGGTATGCAAAATAACGGGAATGCCGTAAGCTTCCGCCATCATATGCACGTGAATCGCCCCGCTGATTGCACCCGCTATAGCTGCTTTTTCGTTTTCGTTACTAAGACCTTTGCCTGCATAATACGCCGCGCCGCCGTTACTAAATTGCACTATAACGGGAGATTTAACTTTTGCCGCCGCTTCAAGTACACCGTTGATAGAATCGGTTCCGACAACGTTCACGGCGGGAATCGCAAACCCGACCTCTTTTGCAGCCGCATACACTTTTAAAACGTCTTCTCCGAATAAAACACCCGGTTTTACTATATCTAATATACCTTTACTCATTTCTCTTCCTCGCTAAGTTATGATTTTAAAATTATAGTCCACCATTCTTTTAAAAGAACTTTTTTCCTATTTTTAAAGAAATAAAAATCGTTTAAAAAACAAATTATGCTAAAATAAGGCTTTATCACGAGAAACACAAACATATAGAGGCACAATGTCTAAAAAACAGGGCACCGAGTGGATAACCGATATCATACTCATCGATATTATCAACTTTTCCAAACTAGATTCGATCCAACAGTTGGAGATTATCAATTTTTTGACAAAAAGCTATACGATGATGATCAACAAGATGCTTGTCAATTCCAACATGCCTCTAAGCAAACTTATACTGGGTTTTATCTCTACGGGTGACGGTTTTTTCTGTATTTTGAATCCAAGGCTCAAAGGCTACGGAACGGTTTTAGGGCTTAGTTTCAACCATTTTTCGGAACACATTGCAAAAAAGTACCCCTACTTTGAGGGGATCCGAATCGCCGTACATACGGGACAAGTGTACGAATTTACCGATATTTTGGGGAATAAAAACTATATCGGCGAAGGGCTCAACGATTGTGCACGCTACCTTGAGTTCAAAAACTACACCATATCGACCGTTATGGTCTCGCAAGAGGCGTACAAAAGTTTTAAAAATTTTCTAGATATCTACAAAGATTTTAACACCCTTTTGGCAGAGAGGGAATTTAAACACTCCGCACCCTATGTATTTTTCGACAAGCACGGTAACGAAAAAAAAGGGATTTTGGTATGGCTGAGAAAAGCAGGCATTATCAATCCCCCCAATATCAATTTTAATTCAATCATTTAAAAGGAAAGCGATGCGACTCACGATCGACGAGTATTCAAAATATTTTAAAATGTCCAAAGAGATGATCCACTCCAAACTCAAAGCAAAAAAGCTCAATTACATCATCGAAAACGGAACCACCTATCTCATAGTAACAAAACGTTCGGTAGACGCACAAAAGCACCAAGAGATACATGAAGAACTCACGCAGGCAAAAAACGGAGCACAAACGCAAACACCGACACAGCCCCAAGTGCCGCAAACGACAAAGCCTACCGTTGCAACCGTTTTAGGTCTCTACCAACGCGAAAACAAACATCTCAAAACAAAAATCGTAGAGCTAGAAGCCAAAATCGATAAGCTCATAAGCGATAAAGAGCAGATGCTGCGCGACGAAAGAGACAAGATCGAAAAACTCTACGCCCTCAAAGATGAACAGCTCAAAAATATTTTAGAACTTATCAACAAAAAAATCACCTTTGAGAGTCAAAAAAACTCTCTCCATGCCATATCCCACGCTTATGCCGACGACATCGAGGAGCTGAGTATTGAAGAAAAAATCCCCCCGATCAAATCGGATCAGCCAAAATTCGTAGAACTCTCACCCTATCTAAAAAGCTTGGATCTCAAGTCGTACGAGAGAAAAATGATAAAAAAAAGGTTTTTAAGTGCTCTTAATAACGACGTGAGAATCGTCCAACAAAACGGTCGCATCTATCTTGATTTTTCAAAATACGACTACAGCGACCTTTTGGCGCATTGAGACAGATATGGCAGAACCGATTCTTCCCGCCGTCGTACGCACGAAAAACATCTCCGAGGCACTAAGCGATTTTGCTGCGGAGAACTTTTTGCCGAGCGCAGAATGCGATTTTACGATTGATCGCATTGAAACATTTATTAAAACGGTACACGATCAAAACTTTAACAAATTTTACGGCAATGCATCCAAATACGATGAAGCGCGCCTTCTCAACGAGCATGTAGAGTTTCAGCAAATATACACCGTAACTATTACCCAAAAAACCGAGTGCAAACTCGACCTACTTTATAAAATAGAGTTTGACGCATATGCAGTGCACCCCAAACTTGTTTTAAGCAGCGAATCGAAAATCCCCTATAAAACCCACCAGCCCAAAGAGATTCTTATGCTTCTCTATAAAGAGCTAAACAAAATCAAAGCGCAGCATCATATGCTTATCCAGCTTTTTGATACTACGATGAAAAACAATCTTAAAGTGCTTACCAAATATATTTATGCGAATAAATTCAAAAAAAACGTAAAGATTGCTCTCTTTGACGGCGTCGAGCCTGAGATGTCCAAACAAGGCAAAGTGATCTACTGGTTTTTAGAGAGGGAAAACAAACATCAGATCATAGAGGTGGAAGAGAACGAAATTTTGGTGGAATACAAAAAACCAAAATACGGTAAAAACGGCTTCAACGCTTACGGGCAAAGAATCGACAACGACCACTACACGAACCTCAGCGACTTTAAAGCGGAAATCGATTCCAATACTATTTATATAGAAGAGAATAACGACAAAAAGCTCTATCGAAGCAAGCTCAAAGGGTATGTTAACTTCGAAAACAATCTCCTCAAAGTCAGCAATAAGATAAATATCCAAAAACTCTCACGCGTCCAAAATGCCCTCGCAAAAGAGGAAGACAACAATATCGAAGTACACATCTCCCAAACCGATACCACCAAAGACAGCATCGGCGAGGGGGTCGAACTTATCTCCGAAACGATCCACGTAAACGGGCATGTAGGTGCCAAAAGCGTCCTTGAAGCGGTAAATCTTTATGTTCTCGGTGCAACCCACCAAGATTCGACCCAGTTTGCAAAACATGCCAATATCAACAGACACAAAGGGAAGCTCCGCTGCCATAACGCAAAAATAGCCTTACTCGAGGGGGGCGAAGTACATGCCACGAACGTCGAGATCGAATCGTGTCTCAACGGAACGATCTATGCGCAAAACGTCGTTATCGGAAATGTCAAAAGCAATCTTAAAGTATACGCCTCCCACTCCATCAGTATTAAAAACGTTAACGGAGAAAACAACCTCTTTAAGATCAACTACCAAGATATCCCCGTTATAACGAAAAAACTCGAATATATCACGCGTGATATCGAAGAGCTTAAAGAGGAGCTTGAGGAGATACTACGCAACAAACGAGGGGACGCTGCAACGATTAAAGAAAAAATAGCCCTCCTAAAACAAGAGCAAGACACCATAAAAAACTCGGTCAAAACCTCTCAAATTGCAGTTGCCCAACCTTTCAAAGGGCTCAACACCATCATTTTTACGATTGATAGCAAGCACGAAATTATTTTTAAAACCGAAGAGAAAAGTTACCAACCTTTCTATCTCGAAATCACCGAAGAGTACGTTAAACTTCACCCGACCAACAAAATTCTCCGTTTTTAAGCTTTAGCTTTTTTTCTTTCCCCTAAGCCGTTTGTTTTTCATTGCCGTGAACAAACGGCTTTTTTGATTTTATTATTATACGGAAAACCGTGTATTAAATACATTAATCAGGTAAAATTATTTATTTTACCGTGTAAACTATACTAAATAAAATGTTTTAACTACAATTTTTATATGTTTTTTTATAATAATATGTATATTTAAGTATATAATCTGTACAATCTTTGAATGCAAATTCAAGACCTGTTTAATATCCTGCACAACTCATTAGAATCAAAAAATAATGGGAAAAAAATATCTCTTCAAGAGATGGCTAATCAACTAGGGATATCTATGCGCACATACCAAGACTGGAAACTCGGTCGCGCAAAACCCCAAGCGGCGAGTGCAGTGATGAAGATGCTGGGACAATTGGATGATGACGAGATCATCAGAGCCGTTAGAAAAATAAATAACCTCAAGGACTAAACAATGAGCGGAACATTGACGAAAAAGGAAAGAGAGGGGCTTGAAGATGTCTTTTTATCTATACATGCCAATACGAAAAAATATGACAGGATCAAAGAGGTTGCAAAACTTTTCTTCGATAAAAAAGTTTCTATAGGTTTAGAAAATCTTTTTAGAAGAGTAAAAAAAGGGATAAAGCGAACAAATTTCCCCGATTTGACAACATTTTTACCAAAAACGAAGAAACATTTAAGGAAATAAACTATAAAGTATCTTCAGCTGAATTATTCAGAATCCCGAGTGTATGGGAGTTTTTGAATAATATCGGAAAAAATTTCATCCAAGGGTACGTTTATGAACAAAGCTCAATTCGTTGAATTAGTACAAGCATGCGGCGGGTATAAAACTAAAGTGGAAACTGAAGCGGCAATCAAAGCATTTACTGAGGCTGTAACACAAGCTTTAATCAAAAAAGAGGATGTATCTCTTGTCGGTTTCGGTAGCTTCGAAGCGTCTTTGCAAAAAGGTAAAAGCGGTAAAGTTCCTGGAACGGACAAGTCTTATACTACAAAAGACAAAATGGTTCCTAAATTTAAAGCAGGAAAAGGTCTTAAAGACCGTGTTGCCGCTGGCAAATAATGCTTTTAGTTTGTCGTTTCATACGACAAACTAATCCCTTCATACTATGAATTTTTCTTTCCTCACTTCATTTTTCCAAACAGACAAAACTGTTTTACAAACCCCTGATTCGGTTTTACTAAAAAAAATAAAAAAAATTGCTCAAGAACATAATCTTTACCTTTTTCACAATAAAACGATCTACCATCACAATCTAAAAAAAACCATCCCTCTCGTTATTTTTCACCCTTACAAAGGGATCTTTTTATTTGAACACAAAGATTGGTCCTACGATGACCTCAAAAATGCAACCATAGAAAAAGCCACGAACGAACGCTCTTCAAAAGACAATCTTGCTTTTGAGTCGGTTCACGAATTTATCATCCAAAAATACAAAGAACTCACCCACACCGACGAGCTCGCTATCTCCAACTTTTTGTTGATGGAAAACCTCGACACCCCTCAGTACGAGCATCTTCACGACTCGTTTAAAGAGCTGCTGCCGAAACATCGGGTGATATTTAACGATTCAACCCAAGAGGAGATTGTCGCAAAATTTGCCCTTGAGGAACATGCGTTACACCCTCTTCTCGATCTTGAAAAGATTATAGGGAACCTTTTTATCCAATATGCACTCTTTGATACACGAGGCAAACTTTCGGTTTGCACCCAAGAGCAAAGGGAGTTTATCGACGCATCCATCAAGGGGCACCAAACCCTTAGCGCAAAAACGGGCTGCGGCAAAACGAACGTTCTTCTTCTAAAAGCGCTCGTAGAAAAGCTTGAAAACCCCAAAAAGCAGATCACTATCATAGAACCCACGAGAATCGCATGCGATATTCTCAAACAAAAACTGCTCGCACTTATTGAACATGCCATCGTAGAGGTAAATCCCGTCTCTATCCAAATCATCACGCCGCTCGAGCTTGTCAATAAGCATCTCCAAGCTTTGGACAAACCTCTTCTTAACGAACAAGTTATAATCGATCCTAAACTTTTGAGCAGAACCAAAAAAATAGCGGATTTCGTTATCTGCGACGACTCGGAACTCTTATGCGACCCGTTTTTGCAATACGTGCGGCTCATGCAAAAAAAAGAGACCCTTTTGCTTGTTACCAACCAAGATATCCCCACTCCCGATTACGAACTCAAACATAATTTCGTTTCTTTGGAAAAAAAGGTTGCATTCAAGCATGCCAACGAACATGCCAAAGCACTCCAGGTTGTCAGAGAACTTTTGCAAACACACAAAGCGAAAGATATTTTAGTGATCTCCAATCCTTTATCGAAAGACAATTTATATGAAGACCTTGAAGGGTTTATAGAAGATAAAGCGATCTTATTAGATAGTTCCAAAAGTTTGCTTGACCAAGAGCTTGATTCGCTTCTTCTGGCAACCTATGAGCAGATAAGCGGTTTACATGCCAAGTTTGTAATTATGCTCGACGTTTGCGAAGCACACAAAGGGCAGATCGAATATGCACAAAATCTGGCGACCGAGACACTGTACGTAGTTTACGAAGAGTCATGCCAAGCAATAGAGACACTAAAGGAAAAATATGAAACCCAAAATGAGCGATCTTGAGTATAAAAAGTTCCTAAGCCCCGAGGCGTACCGCGTATGCCGCGAACACGGAACAGAACCCCCTTTTAGCGGAAAATACTACACCCATAAAGAGAAAGGTCTCTACAAATGTATCTGTTGCGACGCACCGCTGTTTGCTTCGGAAACTAAATTCGACTCGGGAACAGGTTGGCCGAGCTATTGGGAGCCTATAAAAGGTGCCCTGCGCGAGGTTAAAGATGCAAGCCACGGCATGATCCGCATAGAGGTACGCTGCGCCAACTGCGACGCACACTTAGGGCATGTATTTGAGGACGGTCCTGCCCCTAGCGGGCTTCGTTACTGTATCAATTCGGTATGTTTAGATTTTGAAAAAAAAGAGGAAAAATGAAAAAAATTATCATTGCAGTTTTGCTGTTTCTAGGCGTACATGCCAACGCAGCACAGGCTAATCCGCGCGTTGTTTTAGAGACGACGCAGGGGAAAATAGAACTCGAACTTTTCCCCGACGTTGCCCCTTTGGCGGTTGAGAATTTTACGACCCACGTCAAAAACGGCTACTACGACAAGATCGCTTTTCACAGAATAATCCAAGGTTTTATGATCCAAGGGGGCGACCCGACCGAAAGCGGCATGGGGGGAGAGAGCATTTGGAAAAAAGACTTTAAAGACGAGTACAAAAACAAAACCTTTGAAAAAGCGGGGATGCTTGCAATGGCAAATTCAGGTCCCCACACCAACGCAAGCCAGTTCTTTATCACCGTAGCTCCCACGCCGTGGCTTAACGGGCACCATACCATTTTCGGACAGATCGCTTCGGGCGAATCGATAGAGACCCTTAAAAAACTCGCATCCGTAAAAACAACGGGGCGCAACGGCGGCGATCGCCCTCTTGAGCGTCAAGAGATCATCAAAGCGTACGTAAAGAACTAAGATGGCAATCGATTACTACAATGCGGGGATGAACGCATACGAAGCAAAAAATTACTCCCAAGCGTACGAATTTTTTATCCAAGAAGAGACGAATCCCCGTTGTGCGTTTGCACTCGGCGTGCTTTATTATAACGGTCAAGGGGTTGCAAGAGACTTTAAAAAATCAACCCATTACTACGCTCTCGCCGCCCAAGCGGGGATTGTCCCCGCGCAGGTGAGTGCCGGCTTTGCCTACGCCAACGCTATGGGGGTGCCGCAAGATTTTGAAAAAGCCGCTTCTTTTTTACGTCCCGCCGCAGAAGCGGGAGAAGCAAGTGCAAAAATCACTCTTGCAGAAATTTATGCCATGGAAGAAGCAGGCGGCAGCCGTAAAGAAGCCGCAAAACTCCTACGCGAAGTGCTAAGCACCTCCAACTCCGAAGAAGCGATAGAGGTATATACGAAGTACGAACTTCACAAGGTATAAACATAATCTCCCTCTAACAATGAGCAAGATATAATTTCAAAAACTTTTCCAAGCGCGGAGTATTTATGGAAATAAGGACAATTAAAAAACTTGAAAAAGAGGCTCTAAAAAAGAACAGTACCGACTTCACTCGTCTGGGATTTGCTCTCTTTTTTATGATAGGCGTTCTTACCTACAGCTTTTTAAGCAACGGCGGCATCTCCAACAATATGTTTTTAGCGATAGCGGCACTTATAGGTGCCTACATGGCGATGAATATCGGTGCAAACGATGTTGCAAACAACGTCGGTCCCGCAGTGGGTTCTAAAGCGCTTACCCTTACGACGGCGATCATTATAGCCGCGATTTTTGAGGCTGCGGGTGCCCTTATAGCCGGCGGCGAAGTTGTTAAAACCATCAAAGGGGGGATCATCGACATCTCCGCATTTGAGGGGAATCCCGATCCTTTTATCTGGGCGATGATGGCGGCACTTTTGGCGGCGGCGCTGTGGCTGAATTTCGCTACCATGATGAAAGCACCCGTCTCTACCACCCATTCGATCGTAGGTGCGGTAATGGGAGCGGGGATCGCGGCAGCCGGATTTAGCATCGTCTCATGGGGAACGATGGGTCAGATAGTCGCTTCGTGGGTGATCTCTCCCGTTCTAGGGGGAGCGATTGCCGCACTTTTTTTATATGCGATCAAAAAGTCGATCGTTTTTAAAGAGGACAAGGTAGATGCGGCAAAATACTGGGTTCCCTTTTTTGTTGCCATTATGACTTGGGCATTTGCTACGTATATCATCCTCAAAGGTCTCAAACAAATCTGGAGCGATATCCTCGAACTATGCAACTATCTTCCGTTTGTCTCTTTTGAAATCGTCTCTAAACCATCCTTTTTTGTCGCTAGCACCATAGGACTCATCTTAGGCGTTGCGGTTTATTTTATCGTCAAAAAAAGGCTGCAAACAACGGCGCAATCGCTTCAAAACACCCGTTATTCGGTCAATAAACTTTTTACGATCCCCCTTATTTTCGCAGCGGCTCTTTTAAGTTTTGCACACGGTGCAAACGACGTTGCCAACGCTATCGGTCCTTTGGCGGCGATCAACGATGCTATCGTAAACGGCGGTATCTCCTCTAAAGCGGACATCCCTTTTTGGGTCATGACGATCGGTGCACTCGGGATCGCTTTGGGACTTGCCCTTTATGGTCCCAAACTTATCAAAACGGTGGGCGATGAGATCACCGAACTCGATCAGATGCGTGCATTTTCTATCGCTATGGCGGCTTCTATTACCGTGATCGTCGCGTCACAACTCGGACTTCCCGTCAGTTCTACCCATATCGCCATAGGGGGAGTATTCGGCGTCGGTTTCCTGCGCGAATGGCTCCATTTAACCGACGATAAAGAGGTTTTACTTACCACGAAACTGGCGATTATGGACGAGAAGAAAAATCTCAACGCTTACAACAGAGAGCTTAATGCCCTTCAAAACAAAGAGTTTAAAACAAAAGAGGATTACGAGCGTATCGTAGAGCTTTTCAAACTGATTTCGGTTGAAGAAAAGATCATCAAAAATGCAAAGAAAAACATCAAAAATGCGGAAAAAGTGGAATTCGTCAAACGCGATGCGGTGAAAAAGATTATCGCCGCGTGGATCATCACGGTTCCTGCCGCTGCCGTTTTAGCCGCCCTCCTCTTCTTTACCATCAAAGGGATTATGATCTAACACCACATGCCAAGCCTTGGCATGTGACATCTTTACATAGAATCTTCTTCGCTTTTTACGAGATTTCTACCGCAGTGTTTTGCCAAATAGAGTGCTTTGTCGGCTCTCTCGATTGTTTGGAGCATCGCTTCGCCTCGACGTACCTCACATACCCCGATACTCACGCTCACCCGAGGATCACATGCCAAACTCTCCACTGCAACACGAAGTTTTTCTGCCACCATTACCCCTTGAACAAGCCCCGCGGTGGGAAGCAGTACGATAAACTCCTCTCCGCCCCAGCGAGATACTATATCTATGTTACGCAGCGTATCGGTAATCGTTTTGGCTACGTTGCAAAGGATCGTATCCCCCGCATTGTGCCCGTAGGTATCGTTGATCTTTTTAAAGTGGTCTATATCAAGCATCACCACGCTCATCGTCGTACCGCGCGAGAGCATCGTTTTATACGAAAGATTATAGAGCTCGCTAAACTTTGAGCGGTTGTACAATCCCGTTAAAGCATCGAGCGAAGCTTTGAGTTCAAACTCTTTTGCTTTGGTCTCGAGCGTCGAGTTCATCACGCTTAATTCCCTTTGGTACTCTTTCATCAAGACCGCCCAACGCGAATAGGTAAGCGAAATCAGCTCTTTTTGGGTAATTACCCCCGTAAGCCTCCCGTCACCCCCTACGACCACCACCCGTTTGTAGCTTTTATTGTGAATAAACTCCAACGCCTCTTTGATGGAGCAATCTTTATGGATCGTCTCTACGGGGTGCGACATGTAGTGCGCAATGGGTAAAGAGAGATCGGCTTGTTCTTTGACAAGGCGCATAACGTCTTTGGTCGTGATGATTCCGATAGGGCGCAGATCCTCGACGATGATCGCATTGTCAAAGGAGTTCATGGCAATATCTTCCAAAAGATCGGAGGTTATGATCTCTTTGCTCACCCATTTCATCCGTCTGCCGAGTTTTAAAAAATCTTGCAAACGGTAATTTTCCATCAGGGTTTCCGGGTCGATATTGTTGGTGATATCGGTGTGGGTAACGATGCCGTAGAGGGAATTATCTTCATTGACAACGGCAATATATTCGATGCTGCCGTTAATCATATCAAGGGTATCAAGCACGTTTTTATGTTTTAATATGGTAGGGATTTTGGTAAGCTGCAAGTTTTTTAGAGGTGTACTCAAATCGATATTTTTCGTCACCAAAAGAAGGATATCCGAAGCACCGAATATAAAATACTCCCCGTTGTAGGGCACCAAAGCGGTTCGATGGCGGCTGGTAAAGATAATGTCGACCGCCTCGGAGACCTGTGCATAGATATCGACCGTTATCACAACCTTGGTCGCTATGTCGCCGATGCTGGGAAATTTCATGGGTTTCTCCTAAATAGAATGGATAGCTTTTTGCACCTGCAACGCTTGGTAATGTTCTTTAACGTCGTGCGCACGGATAATCGAAGCACCGTTGCGCACCGCTTCAAGGTGGATCGCCAAAGTTCCCGGTAAACGCTCCTCGATGCGAGAAGGCACGATGGCATCGATCATCGATTTTCTCGAAGCCCCCACCAAAAGCGGTTTGTTAAACTTCATAAAATGTTCGTGGTGTTTAAGAAGCATCAAATTATGCTCCAAAGTTTTTCCAAACCCGATCCCCACGTCAAGTACGATATTTTTCACCCCGAACGATTCCGCCTTTGAAATACGCTGCTCGAAAAAGTCACCGATATCGCTTAAAATCGATCTGTACTCGGGGTTTTGCTGCATCGTTTGGGGGGAGCCTTGCATATGCATAATCACCGCCGTTGCATCGTAACGTGCACAAAGTTCACACACCGCATCGTTCTTTAATCCCGTGATGTCGTTGACGATGCTAAAACCGCTCTCGAGTGCTTGTTCGATCACCTTGGGTGCATAGCTGTCAAGACTAAAACGCACCTTCTCGTACAAACGGTGGGTGCGGATCACGTCAAGTATGTCGCGTAGTCTCCGTAGCTCCTCATCCTCACCTACGTGAAGGGAATTGGGGCGCGAGGAAACCCCGCCGATGTCGATAATATCCGCACCATCTTCGATCATGGCATGGAGTTTTTCAAGCGCATTTTTTTCGCTGAATCTGCTTGCGGCGAAAAAGCTGTCGTCGTTTGCATTGAGCACCCCCATAAGTGCCACATGCCATGGTTTTTGGATCGAAGCTATTTTTTGCAGCTCTTTGGCAAGCTCTTTAAGCCCAAACGGCTGCGCCGCCTCTTTTTTGCCCAAAAGCTCCAATTGCCTCTGCGTTGCGATTAAAATACAATCAACCTCTTTGGTTGCCGCAATTACGGTACCTCGCGGTACGGCAAGATCGGCTCCGATAGAGAGTGCGTCTTGTTTTAAGATATTTGCCGCACCTACGTGAAGAGAGCGTATAAAAAGGATATGGTGCTGCGCTTTTGCCGTCATAATAGCAACGCCGCCGCTATCGACCCCGAGCTCTTTGAGAGTGCGCTTGATGTCGAGCGTATTGCTCAGTTTTTCAACCTGCATTTTTTGCCTCGCTTACAAATCCCATCAAAACCATGGTAAAAACACTTTGGGGACGGGCATTAAGTTCTAATAGCCTGTAGGCTTTATCAAAATTCTCCAACTGCCTTGCACTTAAAATCAGTTTATCCACAACCGTCGCACGGTAGTAAAACGCTTCTAAAAGCGATTGTGCTTCGCTTCTTTGGATTCTGGCATGTTCTTTTAAAAATCCGAAAATCTCTTTATACCCGAGTTTTGCAAGGCTTAACTCAATCGGTTCCACCTCGTGGGTTATGTGCCCTTTACGTACGGGCAAACGGGAGCGAACCGTAGGCAAAAGACCCGATTTCGTAGGGGATATAATAATAAACTCGATATTTCTCGGGGGTTCTTCAAGCACTTTTAAAAGAGCATTTTGGGAGACGGTGTTAAATTCGTAGGAACCCAAAACAATATATTTCGTTTCCGATTCGCTGATGTAGGCTTCTGCAATAGCTGCTTTGGCGTCTTCTATAAGAAATTTTTCATTCACGAACCCCACCACGCGTGCAGGGGAAAGATTCTCTTTTAAACGCTCATACTCCTCTTCGATATTCGAAGAGAGAATAATATGGGACTTCGTTGCATCATACGCCGACATCGACTTCCCCAAACATCGCGGCATTGAGCGAAGAGTTAAAAAGTCTAAAAAGCTGTAGCAATTTTACGTCAAGATGGGTATCGTAAGACTTGAGCATAAAAGAGTTATGAAAATTCTCGTCAAATATCCAAAAGTAGCTGTTGTCTCTGCGTTTGGCAATATCGGAGCGCTTATCGTCCCCTTTGCCTATGTACCAAAAAAAATAGTCCTCTTTATACGAGAGCGAAATCATATCGTCGACGATGTCGATCATCTCGCCGCTACCGACGTTGTCGTAATGAAGATAAATACTGTCGATACTCACGATAGGCAAAAGCGGGCGCTCCTGCGTTGCCGTATTGAGATTGCTTAAAATGTAGGTCTCAAGCCATTTTCTAGGCTTGTCGGTAATGAGTATGATCGTTTTGCCTGCGAGTATCTGCTCTAGCGCCTGAGCCGTTGCAGTGGTCCAGTCAAAGCGTTGCTCCTCAAGCCAGCTTAGACTCCCTTCCTCGCTTCGGATGGCGTCTAAGCTCCACTGTGCAAAATCTTGCATACGGCTACTTGTCTAGCTCGTATGCATCGTGCAGGCTGCGCACCGCAAGCTCTGCATATTTCTCATCGATCACCATAGAAACTTTGATCTCAGAAGTGGAGATCATGCTGATATTGATATTTTCGTTAGCCATAGCCGTAAACGCTTTTGCCGCAACGCCCGTATGCGATTTCATACCTACGCCCACGATCGATACCTTACAGATACTGTCGTTGTAAGAATCGTCTTTGATATCGCCGCTTTGGATAAACGTATCTACTACCGATTTTGCATCGTGAAGATCCCCAAGCGGTACCGTAAAATCGATATTCGTAGAGCCGTCGTGCCCCACGTTTTGGATAATCATGTCGATGTTTACGCCTGCTTTTGCCAATTTGTTAAATATCTCCGAAGCGATTCCGGGTCTGTCTTTAACGCCCATCAAAGAGATGCGTGCTTGGTTTTTGTCGAGTGCTATACCGCTTACTAATGGTTTTTCCATAATATTTTCTTCCTTCGTTATTAAAGTTCCCTCTTCATCCGTGAAGCTTGTTCTTGTTACTAAGTTTACGTTTAATTTTTTTGCCAGTTCTACCGAACGGTTTTGAAGCACTTTTGCTCCGAGGCTTGCGAGTTCAAGCATCTCATCGTACGAGATTTTGTCGAGTTTTTTCGCTTTTGGCACAATTCTAGGATCGGTAGTAAAGATACCGCTTACGTCGGTATATATCTCGCATAGATCCGCTTTGAGCGCACCCGCGATCGCAACGGCCGAAAGGTCGCTTCCGCCACGTCCTAGAGTCGTAACATTACCCTCGCTCGTCACCCCTTGAAAGCCCGCAACGACGACGATCTTCCCCTCTTTGAGACTTGCATGCATCGCGGATGGATCGATCTCTTCGATACGCGCTTTGGTATGGAGCGAATCGGTTACGATCCCCGCTTTTCTTCCGCTCATAGAAACGGCGGAAAATCCCATCTCGTTGAGTGCGATCGCCAAAAGTGCTGCCGTAACGCGCTCGCCCGAACTAAGGAGCATATCAAGCTCCGCACGTGCAGGGTTCTTCGAATAATGCTCCGCATAACCGATAAGCTTATTCGTCTCGCCGCTCATCGCCGAAACGACTACTACGACGTCATGCCCCTCTTTTTTTGTCTTAGAGACACGATTTGCTACATTTTGGATACGCTCCAAATCACCTACGCTTGTTCCGCCGAATTTTT
>Ga0265295_1002132_pt1 | contig 32469 bp, 23 predicted proteins | sample Munlansysbiofilm_FD_192503 | JGI IMG/M metagenome (GOLD analysis project Ga0265295, IMG submission 192503) | Leachate microbial communities from a municipal landfill in Southern Ontario, Canada - Methane capture system biofilm | ecosystem: Engineered > Solid waste > Landfill > Unclassified ... | reverse complement strand
GGTAAGCGAACTGCTTCCGGAAGATGTTCTTTCAAAAGTTGTGAAGGATACTATGGTGGGAGGAGCAACTCTTACCAAGCACCTGGGAACCTCTGCATGGTATGCGCCTGGTGCAGCTGCAGCAGCACTTGTGCGTTCTATCGTGCTTGATGAAAAGAAAATCTATCCGTGCAGCGTACTTCTTGAAGGAGAGTTTGGTCAAAGTGACATCTGCCTTGGAGTACCTGTAGTTGTGGGAAGACACGGATGGGAAAAAATTGTTGAACTTAACCTCAACGAAGAGGAAAAAGTGGCCTTTAACAAAAGTGCAGACGCTGTAAGAGCAACAAATGATGTTTTGAAAGATCTCAACATCATCTAGCAAATTGGGAAATATTTTGCATCTTTGCGGTGCAAAATTTGGGGCATTAGCTCAGTTGGCTAGAGCGCTTGCATGGCATGCAAGAGGTCATCGGTTCGACTCCGATATGCTCCACAAATAGTTTTTAACAATAACTTTTTAAATTTATCTGCTTCATTTTCTTGTAATTGATAATTTTTTGTCACAGTTTATCCACAATAATACTTGTCAAATCATTATTTCTTTATAATTTTACATTTCGATAAACTTCTGAATACATTAATACAGATATGGAAATAAAGAAAACGCCCAAAGCCGATCTTGAAAGCAAAAAAGTTCTTTTCACAGAAATCGGACTAATTGTAGCTCTGGCACTTGTATTGGTAGCATTTGAATGGAAAACCTATGACAAGCAGATTGCCACACTCGGAGACAACAATGCCGTAGTAATTGAAGAGGAGATGATTCCAATTACTAACGAGACACCTCCGCCTCCAGCAGAGGTACCTAAGATTCCTACTGTATCTGATGTGATAGAGATCGTTGACGATGATATGAAAATTGAAAATGAACTTATCATCAATACAGAGGATGACAAAAACCTTGGAGTTGAGATTAAAGACTATGTTAAAGGTCCTGTAGAGGAGGTAATTGAAGAGGAGGAGATTCCTTTCACCATAGTTGAAGAGAAACCATCTTTCCAAGGTGGTGATGAAAATACCTTTACAAAATGGGTTGCAAGCAAATTAGTTTACCCGGAAATTGCAAAGGAGAATGGTGTTCAGGGACGTGTAATTCTTCAGTTCCTTGTTGGTACAGATGGCAGCGTTAGCGATGTTAAAGTTGTCAGAGGTGTAGACGCTTCACTTGACAGAGAGGCTGCAAGGGTGGTAGCATCTTCACCTAAATGGAAACCAGGAAGACAAAGAAATAAGCCTGTTAAGGTTCGTTACACATTCCCGGTAATATTCCAGTTGAGATAGTTAATTAACTAACAGAATAATAAAAAAGGCTGCCTCGTTCAGAAGCAGTCTTTTTTTCAATTAATATGGGAACAATCGAAGAAAAAGAGTTAGAAAAAGTCGTTTTTGTTGGTGTAATAAGACAAAGCGATGACGAAAGAAAAGTATACGAATATCTTGAAGAGCTTGCTTTTCTTGCAGAAACCGCTGGTGCAGTTGGGGTTAAAACATTTGTTCAAAGATTAGATAAACCAAATCCCAAAACTTATATTGGCAGCGGAAAGTTAGAAGAGATAAAGGCTTATATCACAGAAAACGATATTAAACTTATAATATTTGATGATGAGCTCTCCCCTTCTCAATTAAGAAATATTGAAAGAGAATTTGAGTGCCGAATTCTTGACAGAACCAATCTAATACTAGATATTTTTGCACAACGAGCAAAAACTGCATATGCTAAAACTCAGGTTGAGCTTGCTCAATATCAATACCTTTTACCACGTCTTACAAGAATGTGGACACACCTTGAAAGGCAGCGAGGCGGTATTGGTATGCGTGGTCCGGGTGAAAGCCAGATAGAGACAGACAGACGAATAATCCTTGACAAAATAAGCCGTCTCAAAGATCAGCTTAAAAAGATAGACAGGCAGATGGCCTCACAAAGAGGAAACAGGGGCAGTCTTGTTAGAATATCACTTGTAGGGTATACAAATGTTGGTAAGAGTACACTTATGAATCTCTTGGCAAAAAGCGATGTATTTGCTGAGAATAAGCTATTTGCAACTCTTGATACTACTGTAAGAAAGGTGGTTATTGAAAACGTTCCATTCCTTCTCAGTGACACTGTCGGCTTTATAAGAAAATTACCGCACCAACTTGTTGAATCATTTAAAAGCACTCTGGATGAAGTTAGAGAGTCCGATATACTTATGCACGTTGTAGACATTTCTCACCCAAATTTTGAAGAACATATTAAGGTTGTAAGGGAAACTCTAGACGAAATTGGAGCCAAAAACAAGCCCACCTTCCTTGTATTCAACAAGATAGATGCTTACAAATATACTCCTCAGGATGAGTTTGATTTAGAGGAAAAAGGTAGAGAAAACTACTCACTTGAAGAGCTTAAAAATAGCTGGATAAGCAAGGAGAATTCACCTTGCATCTTTATCTCAGCAAAAGAGAAGATTCAGATAGATAAATTAAGGAATGATATCTATAAGATGGTCGCGGAAATCCATGCCGGAAGATACCCTTTTGACAACTTCCTCTGGTAACCTCTCCACTCTCCTGCCCTTGTAACCGGTCATTGTTACCGCAGCTGTAAGAGAATTCAATAAAGCCTCTTCTGTTGCCTCAATAGTAGCCATAAAAAGAGGAGACATTGAGTCATTCTGCAACTCTGTTGGAGTATAGAAACTCTTTGATTCATCTATAAGATTCTCTTTAGCTACAGACATTGCAATAATATAGTCGCCACTTCCGTTTGAAGCAATTCCACCAGATTTAGCCAGACCCATAAAAGCCCTTTTGGCAATCCTCTCCAGATTTCTTGATGTGACCGGAGCGTCTGTAATAACTACTATCATACAAGAGCCATCAACATCTTGCATTATATTCTTACTATAACTGTAATTACCTAGCATTTTTCCCACAGGTACACCTGCAATCTCAAGAACACCCCCGTAATTAGTCTGCACTAATACGCCAACAGTATATCCACCCAAAGATTTAGGCAGAACTCTTGATGAGGTGCCTATACCGCCTTTAAAGCCAAAACAGATTGTTCCCGTACCTGCACCAACAGCCCCCTCCTCAACCACACCATCTTTTGCTTTATTAATAGCATCCAGTATATGTTGTGGTTTAACAACCCTTGCCCTTATATCATTCAAGCCCCCATCGTTTGTCTCCCCCACTACACCATTTACCGAGGCAATATTTTCGTTGCCGGGTTGTGCCAAAGTATAGGATATTAACCCATCGAGTGCCGCAGCAACACTCATTGTATTTGTAAGAATAACAGGTGTTTCTATGTTACCAAGTTCGCGAACCTGGGTATATCCGGCAAGTTTCCCAAATCCGTTTCCTACAAATATTGAGGCGGGCACTTTATTTCTAAAGATATTTCCATCGTGAGGAACAATAGCTGTTACACCTGTTCTAATATTCTCTCCCTCAATGAGAGTAACGTGACCAACTTTAACACCGGGCACATCTGTAATTGCATTGTTCTCTCCGCTCTTCAAAACACCTACGGATATTCCGTAATCTCTTACTCTATTTTGAGAGAAAGAGATGAAAGGAATTGCTACTGTAATTACAATCAGAGTAAATCTTATTATTCTCATTATAGCATCATAAATTTAATCAATTCATCTTTTACTACCTCTGGCTCCTCAATAAAGCCATTATGGCCTGAATTGGGCAGAAAAACCGATTTAACAGTGGGTAGAGAGGCCGCAAGCTCGTTAGCTTTCTCTAAAGGAATGTGGTAATCATTAATCCCAAAAAACATAATTGTCGGAAGTTGTAACTGAGAGAGAAAAGAGTGATTATCCGGCCTACTTTTAAGTCCTTCAATAGATGCGACAATTCCCTCCGGATCGTGGGTCTCGGTAAGCTCAACTATCTCAAAAATTTTTTCATCAAATTTTCTTTGATTATCTGGTGCAAACATTTTTGGAATACCCATCTTTGCTATTACAGGAAGCTTCGCCTCTCTTATTAGAGTAATCTCTCTATCCCTATCCTTAATTTTATCATCAGAATCTTTATAAGGTGAAGAGTGCATTAAAATAAGCCCATTAAATAGATTTGGATATTTTTTCACACATTCAATTGATATATAGCCTCCCATTGAGTGGCCCATAATCCAGCATTTATCTACCCCACAGACCTTAAGAACATCTCTAACAACATCTGCTGAAAAATCGAGCGAATTTTCTTTTATATGAGTACCTGACAGACCGTGCCCCGGCAGGTCTATAGATATGGTTCTAATATCTGAGGGTAGTGAAGGAATAAAATCCTGCCATACATACAGGGTTTCAAGATATCCGTGCAACAGTAGTAATACGTTGTCACCATTTTTAGAATCTGAAATATGAACCGGAATGCCGTTACACGTAGCGAAAAACTCCATTATCTGCTTTTTTTGCAAATTTACGAAGAATTGTGATGAAATTTTTATATTTTTGTGCTTCTGCTACACCTATTCCCTACACAATAATATTTATTTAAAATTTTAATTATGAAAATCTCTAGATTTTTATTGGTAATTGCACTTGGTATTCTTACAATCTCAACAGCGAGTTGCAATAAGGAGCCGGAGCCAATAGTGCTTACAGGGACCTGGAACATAGACACTACACAAACAAAAGTATTTATCAAGTATGACGAAATTGAGGCTCAGGAAAATCCTGTAGCTTACAACTACTTGAGAGATAACATAAACAAGATTCGTAAAAATCTTCTTCAACCTAATCAGTTGGTTTTTTCAGGAACAAACCAAGTTACATTTAAGATGAACGAAGGAGTAGATATTGCGGGTACTTATGTAAAACTTGACGAGGTATATTTTCAGATAACAAATCTCTTCTTCCCTCAAGGCATTGTGTGCGGGTCTGATAATTCAATCCTTGAACTTTACTTTCAAAGAGATTATATTCTAACCGTAATCTCCAATATATTAACCCCTGACGATCCTCCTTTTACTGATTTTGAAGAGATGGTAACAGAGGAGACCGGAGGAATTATTCTCTTCAGAAGAGGATAATTGAGAAAGGTTAATTGATATCAATATATCTTTTAGAAAATAAAATAGCCGATTAAAAATATAATTTTTAACCGGCTATTTTATTAAACTATCGACAATTAGTCTTTAATTTTTGCTTTGAGAAACTCTCTGTTTAATCTTGCGATGTGAGCAACAGAGATATCCTTAGGACACTCCATTTCACAGGCACGTGTATTTGTACAAGCACCAAAACCTAGTTCATCCATTCTAGCAACCATTGCCTTAGCTCTTCTTGCTGCCTCAACTTTTCCTTGAGGAAGAAGCGCAAGAGAACTCACTCTGGCAGCTACAAACAACATAGCTGAACCATTTTTACAGGTTGCAATACAAGCACCACAGCCTACACAGGCAGCAGCATCCATACTCTCTTCTGCATTGTCTCTAGGTATTGGAATAGTATTTGCGTCTGGAATTCCTCCAGTATTAACAGATACATATCCACCAGCCTGAAGAATCTTATCAAGTGCATTTCTATCAACAACCAAATCTTTTATCACAGGCATACCTGCAGATCTCCAAGGTTCAATTGTAATAGTTTCACCATCTGTAAATTTCCTCATATGAAGCTGACAGGTTGTTATATCATCATCCGGTCCGTGAGCTCTGCCGTTAATGTAGAGAGAACACATTCCGCATATGCCTTCACGGCAATCGTGATCAAAAGCCACAGGGCCTTCTGATTTGCATCCCTTCTCAACTGCGACGGGATCCGCTCCCTCTCTTACCAGTTGGTCGTTGAGGATATCCATCATCTCCAGGAAGGAAGTATCCGGAGATATATTTTGTACCTTGTAGGTTGCGAACCTTCCTTTATCTTTCGCGCTTTTCTGGCGCCAAACCTTTAATGTAAAGTCCATATCTTTTGTACTCCTTAGTCTTTATAGTTACGGGTTGCAATCTTGATGAATTCGTACTGGAGAGGTTCTTTGTGCTTAACAGGCTCCTTGCCGTAGCCTGTATACTCCCAGGTACTTACATACATATAATTTTCATCATCTCTAAGTGTCTCTCCCTCCTCTGTCTGCATCTCTTCGCGGAAGTGTCCACCACAAGACTCTTTTCTTGTTAAAGCATCCATTGCCATAAGTTCTCCCATCTCCAGGAAGTCAGCAACTCTCACAGCCTTCTCAAGCTCTTGGTTAAACTCATTATTCTCTCCTGGAACAAAGAGATCTTTCCAGAACTCTTCTCTTAAAACCCTAATCTCTTCAATTGCCTTTTTGAGGCCTGCCTCATTTCTTGCCATTCCAACATAGTCCCACATAATGTGTCCTAGTTTCTTATGGAAATGGTCAACTGGTTGCTTGCCCTTAATATTGAACAATCTATCAAGTCTCTCTTTGATACTCTTCTCTGCCTCTTCAAAAGCAGGATGATTTGTATCTGTCATCTTAACCTGAATCTTACCTGCCAGATAGTCTCCAATTGTATAAGGGAGAATAAAATATCCATCTGCAAGCCCTTGCATAAGAGCAGAGGCTCCCAGTCTGTTTCCTCCGTGATCACTAAAGTTAGCCTCTCCTATTGCATAGAGACCAGGGATAGTAGTCTGAAGGTTATAATCTACCCAAAGGCCACCCATTGTATAGTGGATAGCCGGATATATCATCATAGGTTCATCATAAGGATTTACGTCAGTAATCTTTTCATACATCTGGAAAAGATTACCATATCTCTCCTCAATTACCTTTTTCCCCAATCTTTGAATTGCTGTTTTGAAATCAAGAAAAACCGCAAGCCCAGTTTCATTAACACCAAACCCGGCATCGCATCTCTCCTTCGCAGCTCTTGAAGCAACGTCTCTAGGAACAAGGTTTCCAAATGCTGGATAACGACGCTCCAAATAGTAATCTCTGTCCTCTTCAGGAATTTGTGAAGCCTTTATCTTCTTCTCTCTTAATTTTATTACATCCTCTTGTTTTTTAGGCACCCAAATTCTACCATCGTTTCTAAGTGATTCAGACATAAGAGTTAGCTTTGACTGTTGCTCACCGTGAACAGGGATACAGGTAGGGTGAATCTGTGCAAATGAAGGGTTTGCAAAGAAAGCTCCCTTTTTATAACACTGCCAAGCGACAGAACCATTACTATTCATAGCATTTGTGGAGAGGAAAAAGACATTTCCGTAACCACCTGTAGCAACGACAACTGCGTGTGCACCGTGACGCTCAATTTCACCAGTAACAAGATTTCTGGCAATAATTCCTTTTGCCTCACCATCTATCATTACCAAATCAAGCATCTCGTGTCTTACATATGACTTTACAGTACCAAGTTCAATCTGTCTGTTAAGTGCTGCATAAGCACCAAGCAGAAGTTGCTGACCGGTCTGACCTCTTGCATAGAATGTTCTGCTTACCTGTGAACCACCAAAAGAGCGATTGTCAAGCAATCCACCATATTCACGAGCAAAAGGGACCCCTTGTGCAACACATTGGTCAATAATAAGGTTGCTTACCTCCGCAAGACGATAAACGTTTGCCTCACGACTTCTGTAGTCTCCACCCTTGATAGTGTCGTAGAATAGTCTGTATACCGAATCGTTGTCATTCGGATAGTTTTTGGCAGCATTGATACCTCCTTGAGCTGCAATCGAGTGTGCCCTTCTGGGAGAGTCACTTATGCAAAAGACCTTGACATTATAGCCAAGCTCCCCAAGGGCTGCAGCAGCAGATGCTCCGCCAAGACCGGTTCCTACTACAATCACCTCCAGCTTACGTTTATTAGCCGGGCTTACCACACGAATCTGAGCTTTATGCTTTGTCCATTTCTCCGACAAAGTGCCCTCTGGTATTTTTGAAATAAGTTTTTCGGACATTATATGAGAGTATTAAAAAGTGGCACAAAACTATACAATTTGGGCAAGATTAGCAAAGATTAATGAGTATCTTTACCTTTTAAAAATAACCCTTAGATATGACAAAAAGAGTTCTAACACTTGTTCCGGCTCTCCTTTTGAGCCTTTTAATCAATGCGCAAAATCTTATAATACCCAAACCAGTTTCTGAAAGAATAGGAGAGGGATACTTTACGCTTAATGAAAATTCTTCCGTAACCAGTAATGAGAAGAGTGCTTTTAATCTAAACTACCTCAAGGGCAAACTTGAAGCAGCAACCGGGTTTAAACTAGATAATAAGTTCACCACTGATAACTCAATTATTCTATCAATAAGTTCAGACCCATCTATAAAGCCTGAAGGATATATTCTTGATGTAGATTCATCCGGGGTTACAATTAAGGCATCAACTTCTGCCGGAATATTTTACGGAATTCAATCACTACTCCAAATGATGCCCGCCTCTGTTTACTCAGGTAAATCTACTGCAGCAGACAATTGGCAAATACCAACTACTCATATTGAAGACTATCCTCGCTTTGGATACAGAGGTATGATGCTTGATGTCTCAAGAACTTTCTTTGATGCAGAAACCGTTAAAAAATATATTGATTGGCTTTCTCATCATAAAATCAACACTCTACACTGGCATCTAACAGATGACAACGGATGGAGGGTTGAAATAAAGAGATACCCTTTACTAACCGAAAAGGGAGCCTGGAGAGGAGATAACGAGGCTCTTGCTCCTGCATTTGGATCAGGAAGGCAAAGATACGGCGGATTTTATACTCAAGATGAGATTAAAGAGATTGTAAAATTTGCAGCAGATAGAAATATTGAAATTATACCTGAAATTGACCTTCCTGGACATAGTAAAGCAGTAACTGCGACCTACCCTAACGTAGCCTGTGACAGTAATGACAATTCATTAAGCGTACAGGGAGAGGGACAAAATGTATGGTGTGTTGGTAAAGAGGAGAACTATAAGATGCTCGCAAACATAATGAAAGAGCTATCAAAACTATTCCCTGGAAAATATATACATATTGGAGGTGACGAAGTTAACTACACAGCTTGGGATAACTGCCCCTCTTGCAAAGCTCTTAAAGAGCGCGAGGGAATGACTAGCAACGAAGAGTTACTCAACTATTTCGTAAGAAGAATGGAGAGGATTGTTGAGAAGAACGGCAAAAAAATGGCCGGATGGGATGAGATTCTTGAAGGAGGAGAACTTCACAAAGAGACCAGGGTTTATGCCTGGAGAAGTGTTGAGAAGGGCATAGAATCAGTTAAAAAAGGGCAGCCTACCATTATGATGCCCGGAGCTTACTGCTATTTTGATATGAAATACACCCCTCTTGAAAGAGGGCACAACTGGGCGGGAATTGTCTCTACAGAGAAGACGTACTCACTTGATCCTACCGGAACAGCAGCACTAAACGAAGAGGAGGCTCCACTTATTATTGGAGTACAGGGGGCTCTCTGGACCGAATTACTTGGATGGCCTGCAAAGTTCCTGGATTATCAAACATATCCAAGACTTACCGCTGTTGCCGAAATTGGCTGGTCACCACAAGAGATCCGTAACTGGGATGACTTCAATAACAGGCTTCAAAAATTTCATTACAATAGAATGGCTAATATGGGAATCTCATTTAGACTTCCATATCCGGAAGTTACATATGAGGATGGAGCACTCAGAGCTAAACTTCCTTATGAATGGGCAGTAGTAAGATATACCTCAGACGAAAGCGAACCAACATCTCTATCTCGTGTATACAGAGGAGAGATTTACACAGATAAGCCTGAAAGATTCAGATTTGCAACATTTTACAAAGATGATCTTAAAAGTATTACCGTAAGGGCATCAAACGCAGATTATAAATATCTTACTCCGGCAGTTGATATAACTACAAATCTTGAAGAGGGTAAAAACAATAAAATTGAAAATATTACCGACTACAAATTTGATACATACTTCCGCACAACAAGAAAACTCAAAGCAGGAGACCACTTAACATACACACTTAAGGAACCTGTAAAGAGCACAAGAATTACTGTTGAATCCGGAATGCCTAATATTGACTTTTACTGGATTAATGATGGTTATGTTGAATACTCATATGATGGCATAAACTTCATCAAGGGTGATGAATTAAAAAGAGGAGCGGCTACCATTTTTCCTAAAGAGCCTATAAAGGCAGTAAGGATAAAGGTAACCGCACCAAACGACGGATATATAGCAGCCTTTAGAGATCTAAAGATTGAGTAAAGAGGCATATGCACCCTTTACTATTTCATCTGCTCTATTATTAAACTCTTGAACTTCTTTAAGATTCAAACCCTCTTTTCTCCATTTTTCAATTAATGGAAGAGAGTAATGCAAAACATTTTTTTCATAGTTCTGCAGGATTTGCATATAACCATTTCCACTATTATTATAAATCAAGGGGAAGTACATATATCTACCACCGCTTCCCCTTTTTAATGAAAAAGTCTTATATTTTAATTTTAGAGCCATATCACAAGCATAGGCGTTAATATTACTATCCGACTCTTTAACCAGAACAGATGGGAGTTCTTCACCTGCCTTTACCCACACAGGAACAGCAATCCCGGCAGGAGGATAACCAAGAACAACCCACATTGTTGTCATTTCAACATTTTCACCTGGTTTTACGCCTTGTACAATAACAGAGGCAGTTGATGATTTTCTTGGAATAAAATCCTGATCAATAACCCATCCAGAAGCCCTCTCAGGAGAAAATTTTTCGTCTGTAAGATTAATACCCATTTGAGAATGGTAATAACTTCTTGATAAAGAATTAAATATCCATTCTGGTGTAATATCTCTTGAAATAGCCTTTTTGGTAACAATGTCTCTTGCATTTTGATACCTTATATAGCCCATTCCTTCATTAAATCTTCCTGTATATGAATAATTTGTATATATGAGATAACCCTCCGGAGCAATGGCAGGGTCGTTTGCATCAATTTTTCTGAAAGAGTTATTATTTGTTTCAAAATAAGCAGCACCGCCTTCTGAATCAATTACACCAAAATTTGCCTCAACACCCATTGGTTTTTTTCTCTTTTTAAGAAATTGCTCAAACTCCTTAATATTCTTACACTCAGAGAGAGCATCATACATAAGTTCTCCCTCTCTGTCCATCTCCTTTACATTGTCATCTTTAAGGTTATAAGATGCAGTATTCATTATTGAAAAACCTGCAGAATTGGTTCCAATCCATATAACTCCTCCCTTATCAGGACTATTAACCAATGCTGTAAAATTGTATTTTTTTCCTTTAAAATACTCTATTCTGTTATTATCCTCACCTGTATCCCTATGCTTCCAAAGAAGAGCCCTTCCGTCAGGTGTTAGCTTTCCTGTTATAATTGCAGATGTGCAAGCTCCCGATTCATTCCATACGAAAACGAGCAGAGTAATAATTAAGAGTAATTTGAATTTTTTCATATCTAATTAAAAAGTGTGTTATCTATTATTGAACTCTTTGAAATTCCAAGGTGTTTGTATGCCAAATCAGTAACCTCTCTACCTCTGGGTGTCCTCTGTAAAAAGCCCTCTTTTATAAGAAATGGCTCATATACCTCTTCAATAGTACCCGGATCTTCACTAACAGCTGTAGCAATTGTTCCAACTCCTACAGGACCTCCTTTAAATTTATGAATTATAGTAGAAAGTATCTTATTATCCATTAAATCAAGTCCTCTTTTATCAATATTAAGAGCATCCAGGGCGTATTTCGTTATTTTTAAATCAATTTTACCATTACCCTTAACTTGGGCAAAATCCCTTACTCTTCTTAAAAGAGAATTTGCAATACGCGGAGTACCCCTACTTCTCCCGGCTATCTCCATTGCAGCATCTCTATCAATTTCAATATTTAAAATTGATGCACTTCGTATTACTATTTTTAATAAAATTTCAGCATCATAATATTCAAGATGAGATTGAATACCAAATCTAGCTCTTAAAGGAGATGTTAATAATCCGCTTCTTGTTGTAGCACCAACTAATGTAAATGGATTTAGAGTTATTTGCACAGATCTAGCTCCAGGACCTTTATCAATCATTATATCAATTCTAAAATCCTCCATAGCGGAGTATAAATACTCTTCAACTATAGGTGATAACCTGTGAATTTCATCAATGAAAAGAACATCTCCCTTTTCTAATCCGGTAAGTAAACCTGCTAAATCTCCTGGCTTATCCAAAACGGGACCAGAAGTAATTTTCATATCTACCCCTAATTCATTAGCAACTATGTGAGCCAAAGTAGTTTTACCTAAACCTGGAGGTCCGTGAAGTAAAAGATGATCAAGAGACTCTCCCCTCATCATTGCAGCTTTTACAAAAACTCTAAGATTTTCAATAATTTTTTCCTGACCAGAAAATTCTTCGAAATCCCTGGGTCGAATCTCCCCTTCAAAATCTTTATCTTTAAAGTTACTGTCGTTATGAGGATCAAAATGTGCCATCTATATTTTTTCAAAAATCAATAATACAAATATATCTATTCTTTTTATTTAAATAGTTTGATGTTTATATATGCTTGTTGATAAGTTGATAAGTTTATTTATCAAAATTGATTAACATATAATTATCCTTTTTAAACAATATATTAACAGTCAAGGTGACGATGTAAACAACTATTTATAAAATAATTAAGATTCATAAAAAGAGGTTTTTCAACAAATATTTATAACTAAGACAAAATAAAGTTAACAAAGTAAACAGGTGGATAAACTGGAGATATTTTCTTTGAAAAAACTGAGAAAATAATTTGCTTGATTAGGGGACAATTATATATAAAAAAAGAGACGAACATTTATAATTTAATTGTGAATATTTATCAACAGAAAACGAACTACTTTATTAACTATATTTGCAATCTGTTAACAGATGGAAAGAGTGTACAAATCTGAAGAATTTTCTTCCCAAACATCTATAAAAAAGCTTGTTGAGTGGATAAGTGGTGGCAAAAAGGAGACGATTATCCTTGATGGCCTCTATTCATCCGCAAAGGCATTTGCTATAGCTTCTGCGGATAAGAATGGTGTTAATATTGTGCTTCTCAACAATAGAGAGGACGCAGCATATTGTTCGGCAGATTTAAATAATCTTGTAGGCAAGGAGAGTGTCTTCTTTTTCCCTTCATCCTTTAATCATAGCTCAAAAGGGGATAAAAAAGATTTATCCTTTCAGGTGCAAAGGACAGCGGCAATCCAGGCTCTAAATCAATTCAGAAAGGGAGAGTATAAAGGTAGTAAGCTAATAATTGTAGCCTACCCTCACTCTACATCGGAGCTTATTCCTGATAGTAAAAAGGTTGAGTCATCAATATTAAAAATATCAAAAGAGGATTCTCTTACTCACGATTTTGTCAAGGAGACACTCATAGAATATGGCTTTACCAGAAGTGACTTTGTATCTGAGCCTGGAGAATTTGCCCTCAGAGGGAGTCTTATTGATCTCTTTTCTTATGCAGAAAACAGACCTTTCAGAATAGACTTCTTTGGAGATACGGTAGAAAACATCAGAGTCTTTGATATTGACACTCAAAGAACAACCGAGGAGAGGAAGTTTGTTGAAATTTTCCCCGATATATCAGAGGGCACAAATGATGAAGAGCTCACTAATTTACTTGAATTTGCCGGTGAAGAGGCACTATTATGGGTTACTGATGCAGAGTATTTTAGAAAACAGTTAGAGACTATCTATGATCTCTCAGCATATAAGGATAGACTTTTATCAGCAAATGAATACGAGATTAAATCCTCTTCAATGAGGAGGATATTGTTTGGACCGCTCTCACCCTCATTTCATACAGATAATATTACAGACACTATCACTTTTCATACATCACCTCAGCCATCGTTTAATAAAAACTTTGATCTGTTGGCTGCAGAGATTGAAAAAAGAGAGAGCGAAGGATATTTGGTCTCAATTTTCAGTGAAAACCAAAATCAGATTGAGAGACTTTCCAGTATCTTCTCATCTCTTGATAGGCTTAATGGAAAGGATATTGTATTTACCCCAGTACATACTAGTATTCACGAAGGTTTTACAGACCATAACGCAAAAATATGCATCTTCACAGATCACCAAATTTTTGATAGGTATCACAGAGTAAAGACAAGTAGATCTGTTGAGAAGAGTGAAAGACTAACAATTAATGAGCTTAATGCTTTTCAGATAGGAGACTATATAGTTCATATTGAGCACGGAGTAGGTGTGTTTGGAGGTTTGGTAAAGACAAATATTAATGGAAAAATTCAGGAAGCTTTAAAGTTGATATACAGAGATGGTGATGTTATTTTTCTCTCTATTCACGCTCTGCACAGAATTTCACGATATAAATCAAAAGATGCAACTCCTCCCAAAGTATATAAACTGGGAACAGGTGCCTGGAACAAACTAAAGAGTCAAGCAAAATCAAAAGTTAAAGATATTGCGGAGGATCTTATAGATCTTTATGCAAAAAGGAGGGATTCAAAGGGCTTTGCCTACTCTGCAGACTCTTTTATGCAGCAGGAGCTTGAGGCTTCATTTATATATGAGGATACCCCGGATCAGTATAAAGCTACTCAGGCAGTCAAAGAGGATATGGAGAGAGATTATCCAATGGACAGGCTTATATGCGGAGATGTGGGATTTGGTAAAACCGAGATTGCTATGAGGGCTGCTTTTAAAGCTGTTGCAGATAGCAAACAGGTAGCAGTGCTGGTTCCTACAACAATTCTTGCGCTTCAGCACTATAAAACATTTACCTCGAGACTTAAAGGGTTTCCCTGTAAGATAAACTATATAAGCAGATTAAAGAGCGCAAAGGATATAAAGGAGATTGCGGCAGAACTGGAGAGCGGTAAGACTGATATAGTTATTGGAACTCATAGGCTTCTTAATAAAGAGATTAAATTCAGAGATTTGGGGCTTTTGATTATTGATGAAGAGCAGAAGTTTGGCGTAGCTGCAAAGGAGAGGTTAAGACAGCTCAAGGAGAATATTGACACTCTTACTCTAACTGCTACACCTATTCCTAGAACTCTTCAATTTTCTCTTCTGGGCGCAAGAGACCTCTCAATTATTAACACCCCGCCTCCAAATAGGTTGCCTGTTCAAACAGAGGTTATTGATTTTGACGAGGATTTTATAAGGGATGCAATTAATTTTGAGATTGAACGAGGAGGACAGGTGTTCTTTGTTCACAACAGAGTGGAGGATATAAGAGCAGTAGAGGATATTATTAAGAGGCTCTGTCCAAATGCAAAGAGTTGCGTTGGCCACGGTCAGATGGATCCATCTTCATTGGAGAGGGTAATTCTGGATTTTATGATGGGAGATTACGATGTGCTTCTTGCAACAACAATAGTTGAGAACGGAATAGATATACCAAACGCAAATACAATAATTATAAACCAGGCTCAGAATTTTGGATTAAGCGATCTGCACCAGTTAAGGGGTAGAGTAGGGAGGTCAAATATAAAAGCCTTTTGCTATCTTGTCGTTCCCTCCTCTCTGGCAATAACAGAGGAGGCGAGAAGAAGACTTAGAGCCATTGAGGCATTTTCAGATCTAGGCAGTGGTTTCAATATAGCAATGCAGGATTTGGATATTCGTGGAGCAGGGAACCTTTTAGGAGCAGAACAGAGTGGATTTGTTGCCGATATGGGATTTGAAACCTACCAAAGGATACTGGCAGAGGCAGTAGAGGAGATAAGGGCAGAGCGGGGATTGGAAAGCGCACCAGTTATGTCAGGAGGTCATAAAAGAGATGAATTTGTAACAGACTGTACAATTGATACAGATCTGGAGATTTTAATTCCCGATGAATATGTATCCATTACTGCAGAAAAGATAAGACTCTACAAAGAGATGGATACAGTAGAGAATGAGAAGGAGTTACTTGCTCTTATTGCATCAATGGAGGATAGGTTTGGACCGGCTCCACTGCAGACAAGGGAGCTTGCAGATACTGTACGGTTGAGGTGGCTTGCAATGGAGCTCGGTTTTGAGAAGATAGTTCTTAAAAATAATCTACTTATTGCATATTTTGTAAGTAATCAAATGTCTGGCTACTACAAAACAGCAAGATTTGAGTCAATTCTCACCTACATACAAAGACAGAATAGGAGATACGAGATGAAGGAGCAAAACGAGAAACTTTATGTTATAGTGAAGAGAGTAGATAGCATAGAGATGGCATATAAATTATTAATGGAGATGAAATGAGGAACCTTTTAATTGATATTGGAAATACTTCGCTTAAGGCAGCCTGGTCAAGAGAGAGTGATATTGATGAAGCAGTTATCTGTAGAGATGAAGAGCCGTTAGAGTTTATTAAAAGGATTACTGAATCCAAAAGACCAAGAATAATTGCCCTTTCCACAGTAAGAAAGATGGACCCACACTTTTATGGAGAGTTGGAAAAGCTTACAGATAAACTAGTTATTGCTGGATCCGACACCTGTTTCCCTTTGAAGAATCTTTACGAAACTCCATATACACTTGGACCGGACAGATTGTGTGCTGCACTTGCTGCATCTGAACTTTTCCCCGGGAAGGAGGTGGCAATTTTTGATTTCGGGACAGCCCTCACAATAGATTTTGTTACCTCAGAAAAAGAATTTCTTGGTGGGAATATTTCTCCAGGTTTAACAACAAGATTTCGCTCGTTAAATGAATATACTCAGTTACTTCCGCTGTTAACTCCACCGGATGAAACAAAAAGTATAGGAACCTCTACTACCACTGCTATTGAGGCGGGTGTAGTTTTAGGCTTGATTTTTGAAATAGAAGGTTACACCAAGCAATATTCAAATCACATCCATATTTTTACGGGTGGCGATGCGATTTATTTTGCAGAAAAAGTGAAAAAACCGATATTTGTTGTTTACAATTTAGTATTGATGGGATTAGCCCGTATTGCCGAAAATTATGCAAAAGTTTAGTACATTACTTAAAGTAACTTTGATTTCGCTATTTATGTTAAGCGGAGTGGCTGCGGTTTCCCAGAGTACCGACGCACATACCTATTTTACCCCTTACTCCATTTTTGGAGTTGGTAATATTTCCAAACAGGGAACAACCTTTAACAAGGGTATGGGAGGAATTGGAATAGGCGTAAAAGATAACCGGGTTATCAATTATCTAAATCCTGCAGCTATCTCTTTCAGGGATACTCTTGCATTTATGCTTGACTTTGGGGTGGAGAGCAATCACAACTACTATCAGACTCAAGAGGCATCATCTGCAAATAATGGGTTTAATATGCACAATTTTGTATTCTCTGTTCCAATATACAAGAAATCTGCACTGGTAATGGGTATCACACCCTATTCATCAGTAGGATATAAATTCCAGGAGTGGGAGACAGATCCTGAGATGATTAATGAACTTGGAAGCGTAGTGTATTCAAGATATGGAGCCGGCGGAATAAATAAAGTATTCCTTGGGACATCAATGGTGTTTCTTAAAAACTTCTCGGTAGGAGCCGAGCTGGTATACTTTTTTGGAACAATTGACCGCTATTCAAATATTAATTTTGGGAATTCTGAATCATATAGGCCTATTAAAACAGGTACAGATTATATGATAAGCTCTTTTACCGGAAAAGCTGGTATTCAATATAGTTATGAGCCAGATAAAGATAACTCGCTTACAGTAGGAGCTACATATATGCTTGGTAGCAAGCTTAAGGGTGAAAATGCAAAGTATGGATTTACCACATCGCCTACCGGAGAGACAGACACAACATTTTATAATCTCTCAAGAGTTACCGGACTGGAAATTCCCGCAGAAATAGGAGTGGGAGCCTCCTATAGAAAAAGAGATAAATGGATGCTTGGTATGGATTTTACCTATCAGGACTGGAGTAAAACTAATCTTCCGGCAACTCCGGGAGTAGCATTTCAACCGGCAACTAGCTGGGCTGTAAAATTAGGGGGAGAGTTTATACCAAACAGATATGACGTTCGTTATTATCTTAAAAGGGTTTCATATAAAGCCGGAGTTTATTATGACAGATCTTATATCTCTCTTAATGGAAACCAAGTGAACTCTGTAGGTATAACAATTGGAGCAAATCTTCCTGTTTACAGATGGTATAACTCTGTAGGGATATCACTGGATATGGGTCAAAGGGGCTCGTTGAGAAACGGAATGGTAAGAGAGCGTTATATTATGCTCAACCTTAACATAAGCCTTTACGATATTTGGTTCCAGAAATACAGGTATGACTAAACTTAAAATGTATATATAAAGTAACTCGTTATGAAGAAATTAAGTGTTTTGTTATTATTTGCAATATTCGCCTTTGCGCCAATAGCAACAGCGCAGGGCAAATATGGCAAAGATAGTGTTGAATGTGTTAGGAGTCTCTCCTTCTATACAGACTATATGAAGCAGGGAAACCTGAATGAGGCTGCTCCTTTATGGAGAGATGCATTCAAATATTGCCCTCCGGGATTGAGGCAAACGTTGTATGTTGACGGGCAAAAAATTTACAGATTCCTTATTGAGAAGAATGCAAATAACAATGAGCTAAAGAATAAGCTTATAGACTCATTGCTTTTAATGTACGATTTAAGGACTGAATACTTTCCAAAATATGCACTGGGAGCTCAGACAAACAAGGTTATAGATCTTATAAATTTTAGAGGTAGTGACGACAAACTTGTATTTGATTCCATTATGGAGAATATCAATACATTTGGCGAAAATGCTCAACCATCACTGATGGCTCTTGCAATGCAGCGCGCATCTGCCCTTTTTGCAAGTAAAGTAATAGATGCAGAGAGAGTTTTAAGCCTATACTCTCAACTATCACCTTTAGTAGAGGCTCAAATTCAGGCTAACAACCCGGAAGCGGTTCAGGTAAAGAAAGATATCGATAACCTTTTTGCAGTAAGCGGTGTCGCAAGCTGTGAAAATATTGTTACTCTCTTCACTCCAAAATATGAGGCTGATCCAAACAATAAAGATCTTGTATCAGGCATTGTAAAACTTTTGAATGAAGGAGGTTGTTTTCAAGAGGAGCTTTTCCTCAAATCGGTTGAGTCTCTACACAGAATTGAACCATCATACCACACTGCATACTATCTTTATAAACTGTATTCAATAAAGGATGATCACGAAAATGCAGTAAAATCACTTCAGGAGGCAATTGACGATCCTGCATCTCCGGATGTTGAAGATGCACAAATGTTATATGAGCTTGGCTCATACTATCTTGCAAAATTGGATAATCTTGCAATGGCAGCTCAGGCTGCAAAGCAAATCCCCGCTAAAGATGCTTCATTGGCAGGAAAGGCCCATATGATTATGGGATCTGTGTGGGCATCATCAAAATGTGGTGGAAATGAGATAGAATCCAGAGCTAAGTGGTGGGTAGCTGTTGACTACTTTGTTAAGGCAAAGAATGCAGATCCAACACTTGCAGAGGAGGCAGACAAGTTGATTTCAACATATCGTCAGTATTTCCCTATGCAAGAGGAGGCCTTTATGTACGACATAGTTGATGGCAATTCATTTACAGCTGTTTGTAGCGGAATGAGAGAGAACACTACGGTTAGAACTCGCAAATAGATGTTTGCCTCAGGCAACATAATTATATATTCAATAAGATTTGTAGCAGCTACATTTGTGGTTGCTACACTTCTTTTTTCCTGTAAGTCTGAGCTGCCAGTAGCAGAGGAGCTGGATCCAGCCAAGACTCCCACTCAAGTTGTTGATAAAATGGTTCTTGAGCAAACAAAAAATGGCAAAGTATCTATGAGGGTTTCCGCCCCTCTTATGGAGAGTTATTCAAATAGTGAGATACCTTATGATATATTCCCACAAGGGATGAATGTTAAAGCTTACACTCCTGAGGGTCTGCTTGAAACTGAGATTTCGGCAATGGAAGCTATGCACATAAAGGGTAAAACCTCGGATAAATGGGAGGCATATGGTGATGTAGTTATAACAAATTACATTAAAGGCGAGACTATTGAAACAGATACTATATACTGGGACAGAACAGAGAAAAGAATCTTTACTCACAGATATGTTCAGCTCAAATCTCCTACAATGTATATGCAGGGTTATGGATTAGAGTCAGATGAACTGGCAAGAAATGCTATAATTTTAAAACCATTTGACAGCTACAGCATAATTAAAGATTCGGCAGAGGTACTTTACATTGATACTGTTAACTTTGTTGGACCAATGTTAAAGCAAAAAAAATGATAGCTGCCATAATTATTGCCATAGCGGCATTTGTTCTGTTTTTTGTTGCAACGCTTACAGAGAGCGCACTTATATCTTGTAACCGGCTTAGAATTGAACTAGATATTAAGCAGGAAAAAAGATATGCAATTGCCTCAGAAAAGCTCCTGGAAAATAGGGTTTTTATTGTATTATCCTTTAAAATGGCAAGAGCTGTATTTGCCGCTCTTTTTACAATTTCTGCCGGGTGGATATCTCTTATTAATCAATCTAACTCTTCGCTTCCAACAGGACTCCTTCTTATGATCTATATACTTGCAGGTGCCGGTATTATAATTATTCTTGGGACCATAATTCCTAAATGGATAGCAACCAGAGTACCGGATACTGTTCTAAAAAATCTATATTGGTTTGCTACCTCCATAGCCTTTTTGACAAAACCACTTAAGATAAGAAGATCTGACAACCCCTCAATGATTATTGATGAGGAAGAGGAGGAGTCTGCAGAGTCTGAGATTATTCATAATGCAATAAACTTTTCTGATGTTTTACTAAGAGAGTGTATGATTCCAAGAACAGAGGTTGTTGCAATATCATCTACATCAAATCCGGAGGAGATGCTAAATCTTTTCAGGGAGTCTAACTATTCCAGGATTCCTGTTTATGAGGGAAGTATAGATAGAATAACTGGTTATGTTCACTCAAAAGATATGCTGGAGGGGAGGAAAACTATTCAGGAGCTCTCTAGGAAGATTGAGTACTATCCTGAGGAGATGGGGGCAAGAGATCTTTTAGCAACAATGATTAAAAACAGAAGCTCTATAGCTGTAGTCCTGGACAAATATGGAGGAACTGCCGGAATTGTTACTCTTGAAGACCTTATTGAGGAGATATTTGGAGAGATATCTGACGAACTGGATTACGAGGAGTTCCGTGAAAAAGAGCTTGGTGACGGGGAGTATATCTTCTCTGCCAGGCTTGAAATCAAATATCTTAACAGGGAGTATGAGCTTGAGATACCGGAGAGCGACGAGTACGAGACTCTTGGAGGCTTTATTACGTGGTTTAACGAAAATATTCCTTCACAGGGAGAGATTCTGCAATATGAAAATATGCAGATTACAATACTCAGGACAACACGCAGCAGATTAGAGCTAGTGAGGCTCAAACTCCTCGATATCTAAATAGGTGCAGTGAACAAAAAAATTACTATCTTCGCGCCTTACAAGAAAGTAACTATTTAATTTAACAATAAGCAAAATGGCAGTTCTCGAGAAGATCCGCGTCAGAATGGGTGTCTTTATCACTGTAATTATCGGTGTAGCACTTCTTTCCTTTATAGTGGACGCACAAACATTGCAAACGGCTATCTCAATGTTCACCTCCAAATATGATGTAGGAGAGATGAACGGCAAGGCAATTTCTTACCAGGAGTTCCAGAAAAAGATAGACTATTTTACTCAGATACAACAAATGGCCACAGGACAGACATCACTGGACGAACAGGGTCAGGAGATGGTTAACGAAAGTGCCTGGCAGGATCTTATGGGTGAGTATGTACTCATACCTGCAATTGAGGGGGCCGGAGTAAATGTAGGCGAAGAGGAGTTGCTGGATCTTACTCAAGGTTCAACAATATCTCCGGTTCTTATGAGAGAGCAGGCCTTCATTGGACAGGACGGAATGTTCGACAGAAGTAGACTTATTGAATTTATCAGAGCTATTCCATCTGACGAGTCCGGAAGTCTTTCAACCTACTGGAATTATCTGGAAAAAAGCATCAGGAACGATCAAATGTTCACCAAATATATATCTCTTCTTGACAAAAGCTCATTCAGCAGTCCTGTTGAGATTAAGAGAATAATTGCAGAAAATAATATCACATCAGATGTCTCTTTTGTAATACAGCCTTTTGGTTTTATGCCTGATACAACTATCTCCGTTTCTCAACAGGAGATAAAGGATTATTACAATAAAAACAAAGAGAGATTTGAAATGAGTGCCAGTAGGGATATTGACTACGTTGCCTTTGAGGTTATCCCTTCTGTTGATGATATAAGACTTGCAAAAGAGGATATTGACAAGGTTTATGAAGAGTTTGCAACAACTACAAACTTGAGAACTTTCCTTGCAAGAAATTCTGAAAAACAGCTAAATGAGTACCTTTTTAAAGAGGGAGAACTTGCTTCAATTTCACCTACTCTTGACGATTTCGCATTTAACTCTCCTACAACTGCCGTTTTACCGGTATATCAAGAGGGTAATGTATTCAGAGCAGCTAGAATTCACGCTGTAAAGAGTGTTGCAGATTCAGTATTTGTAGAGCATATTCTGTTGGATAACAGAGAGCCACAAGTTGCAGAGGCGAAGGCAGACTCATTAATTAAACTGATTGAGAGGGGAGCAAACTTCCAGACTCTTGCTGCAGAAAATTCACTAGATAAAAATCCAAATGTAGCACCGGGTGAACTTGGCTGGATGACCCAGATGATGAAACTACCGGGTCTTGATACCTGTTTTACCGCACCGCTTAATAAGCCGCTTAAGGTGACCACAAATTATGGACTTCATATTGTTAAGACAACCAAGAGAACAACACCTGTAAAGAAAGTACAGATTGCAATTCTTGAGAAGAGTGCCGTAGCAAGCAAACAGACATTTCAGGAGTACTACTCAAAAGCTAATGAGCTAGCCTCTAAGTCAGATGGTAAAATCGATAAATTCAGAGAGGCTGTTAAGGAGATGAATCTTGCAGTAACACCTGCAGTGGGGATTCAGCAAGGAGCAAAAACAGTTGCAACATACAATAATGCAAGACCACTGAGCAGATGGATTTATGAGGCTAAAAAGGGAGATGTTTCGCAGATTATCTCATTAGATAATAAATACTTCTTCGTGATGGCTGTTACAGGAGTAAGAGAGGCGGGGATCCAGTCATTTGAATCGATGAAGGAGAATATTGAGTCTCTTCTTATGATGGAGAAGACAAATGATAAGCTTCATTTGACCGTAAAGGAGAGGATTAGCGGAGTTAACAATATTGAGGCTGTTGCTGAGATTTTGGGAACGACTGTTAGTAGACAGAGCGGTGTGTCATTTGGTGCACTTGGAGCTCAATCTATGGACCCTGTATTCATTGGAGCTGTTTCCGGAGCAGAGGAGAATAAACTCACCGGTCCTGTTAAGGGAAATATTGGGCTCTATGTATTTAATGTAGAGTCAAGAAGTGAGGGAGAATTTTTCACTGAGCAAGATGCAAAGATGAGAAATGGTCAGCTCTTCTCTTATAAGCTTCAACAACTACAGAGCATATTTGAAAAGAGTGCAGAAGTTGAGGATAACAGACTTAAATTCTTCTAGGATAATTAATTAGAATAAAAAAAGAGGGTGATTACAATTGTAATCATCCTCTTTTTTTATTGTTATATGGCTCGATGCCACTAATAACTATACATTAAAACGGAAATGCATAATATCTCCATCCTGAACTACGTACTCTTTTCCCTCCACACCCATCTTTCCTGCCTCTTTACAGCCGTTTTCAGAGCCGTATTTAACGAAGTCGTTGTACTTTATAACCTCTGCCCTTATAAAGCCCTTTTCAAAGTCTGTGTGGATTACTCCTGCGGCCTGAGGTGCCTTGGCTCCTTTAGGGAAGGTCCAAGCTCTTACCTCTTGAACACCTGCAGTGAAGTATGTCTCAAGGTTAAGCAAAGCATATGCCTTCCTGATTAGTCTGGAGACTCCGGAAGCCTCAAGTCCCATCTCTGCAAGGAACATCTCTCTCTCTTCAAAATCTTCCAGCTCTGCAATTTCCGATTCAATTTTTGCAGCAACAATAAGCATCTCGGCATCCTCGTCCTTGATAGCCTCTCTAACCATATCTACATAGTTATTTCCATCTTTTGCCGATGCTTCATCCACATTGCAGACATAAAGGACAGGTTTGTTTGTAAGGAGGAACAGCTCCTTTGACATCTTCTCATCCTCTGTATTTTCAAATATTACTGTTCTCGCAGATTTTCCCTGTAGAAGAGCCTCTCTGAATTTTACCAGGATATCGTACATTCTTTTGGCACTTTTATCTCCTCCGGTCTGTGCCTGTTTTTGAACCTTTCCAATGCGGTTTTCAACGGTATCCAGATCTTTAATCTGGAGCTCTGTGTCTATTATCTCCTTATCTCTCACGGGATTAATGTTCCCGTCAACGTGAACAATATTTGGGTCGTCAAAACACCTAAGAACGTGAATTATTGCATCTGTCTCCCTAATATTGGCCAGAAACTGATTGCCAAGACCCTCTCCCTTGCTAGCTCCCTTTACTAGTCCTGCAATATCTACAATCTCAACGGTTGCTGGAACCACTCTATTTGGTTTTACAAGCTTCTCCAGAACCTGGAGTCTCTCGTCCGGAACTATTGTGGATCCAATGTTCGGTTCAATAGTACAGAACGGAAAGTTTGCAGATTGTGCTTTTCCGGAGCTGATACAGTTGAAGAGTGTAGATTTTCCCACATTGGGCAGTCCCACTATTCCGCATTTCAATGCCATAAATATCTTTTTTAATTATTTGAGGGTGCGAAATTAGACAAAAAATACCATTATTTCTAAAATGGTATAAATCATATTCATAATCAGATAAATATGACATTATTAAGAGTGTGGAAATTGCTTTTTGGTTAAATTGGAGATATGAAATTGACTCTGTTATTTCTACTATTTATACAATTTCCCGGAGTTGGTTTACCGGTTTTCCGGCAAACTATACCAGCTGAGGGGGATAAAAATTGTAAGGTTCTCTTCTGGAATCTTGAGAATCTCTTCATAACCTCTCAATACTTCTACAAAAAAATAAACAGTATCGCCAAACATATTTATATATCATCTGAAGGGAACCTTCCGGTGCTCATAGGAGTTTCTGAAATTGAGAATTTTCAGGTGGTTTGGAGGCTCACGAACCTTACATCACTTGCACAGGGAGGATATGGAATTGTTCACAGGGACTCCCCGGATCACAGAGGTATTGATGTTGCATTATTATATAGGAAAGATAGATTCAAGTTGCTTAATATAAAATATTTTGCCATTAAAAATGAAATTGGCGATACAATGCGAACAAGGTATACTCTTTATGCAAAAGGGGTACTTGACCATCTGGATACTCTTCATATAGTTGTATTACACTGGCCCTCAAAATGGGGGGGAGAGAGGGCATCGGCACCCGGAAGAGTAGCTTCAGCAAAGGTTCTTAACTCTATTACGGACTCGGTACTGGTTCTTAATAGAAAATCAAACATTGTTGCAATGGGAGATTTTAATGAACAATCCGGAGGCTCCACCGGCGTTGCCTCAATGGTAAACTCCCTTAATCTTATCTATCCAATTATTAGGAGAGGAGGCAGGGATTTAAAGGGCAGAGTAAAAGGTACCATAAAATATAACGGGAGATGGGAGATAATTGACCACTTTCTTGTTTCGTCAAATCTGCTTAACAAAAAAGAGCCGGTTTTCTGCACAGATACATCTGTCCAAATCTACACTCATCCTCTTCTTATTGAGAGTGACAGGACATATTTGGGGATTAAGCCAAAAAGGAGTTTTCTGGGGCCAAGATATAATGGAGGCATAAGCGACCATTTGCCTATAATACTCACAATTAAACGGAGCTGGTGAATTTTCGTTACATTTGCACAATGTATGTAAGGGCAAAAAAATCACTGGGACAGCACTTCCTTAAGGATGGGAATATTGCTGAGAGAATTGTTGAATCTCTTGAGACATCGCTATCTAAAAGCGTTCTAGAGATAGGACCTGGAACCGGTGTGCTAACACAGCATCTGGTAAGGTTAGAGGGTGTTGACTTTAAAGCTGCTGAGATAGATACAGAATCTATTGAGTATCTTAAAAAGAATTACCCTTTGATAGGAGAGAACCTTCTTGAGGGTGATATTCTTAAAATGGATCTGGACAAGGTATTTGGAGGGAGCTTTTCAGTAATAGGTAACTTTCCTTATAATATCTCCTCTCAAATCTTTTTTAAACTCCTTAACTACAAAGAGCAGGTGCCGCAGATAGTATGTATGCTCCAGAAAGAGGTTGCAGAGCGACTTGCATCTCCTCCAGGAAACAAGAGCTATGGTATTCTCTCAGTATTGCTTCAGGCGTGGTATAATATTGATTATCTCTTTACTGTAGAACCAGGTAGTTTTACTCCTCCTCCAAAGGTTAGATCTGCGGTTATATCATTAAAGAGAAACTCCCGTGAAAGCCTCGGATGTGACGAAGTGCAGTTCAAAAGGGTGGTAAAGGCCTCTTTTAATCAGAGAAGAAAAGCAGTGAGAAACTCTGTTAAGCAGCTGCTGGAAGGTAAAACACCGCCAGATAGTTACCTCTTTGGGCAAAGGCCGGAGCAACTCTCTGTAGAGGAGTTTGTGGAGCTCACAAAGCTGATTTATGAAGTGTAGTTTAAAATCTATTTAGAGTTAATTGCATCAACCGGATTGAGGTTTGCAGCTGTCCAGGCTGGTAATAAACCCGCAACCACTCCTATAACTGATGATATCATAAGACCTCTTAAAATGTTGTAAAAACTCATAGCCATTGGGAACGATTCATTTCCCTGTGTGGCCAGAACAACCCCCCATACCATCAGCAATCCAATTGCACCACCGGCAAGAGCCAGTACGGCAGCCTCTGCAAGAAACTGGGTAAGTATCGTATATTTCTTAGCACCCAGTGCCTTTTGGATACCAATAAGACTGGTCCTCTCCTTGACCGAGACAAACATTATGTTTGCTATTCCAAATCCTCCAATAAGGATTGAAAAGCCTCCAATAATCCACCCAGCCATATTGATTCCTCCAAAAATTGCTTTTGTTTGATTTAGAAGGAATGTCATTTCATTTAGGGCAAAGTTGTCGTTTTGTTTTGGCTTTAGTCGCCTTGATGCTCTTATTAGCTGTCTTGCCTCCTGAAGAAACTCCTCTCTATCAATTTTATCATTAGGTTTAAGACAGATAAGACTCTCAGCCCTCTTAACATTCATAATAGTAGCTGCAAAATTATAAGTTATTAAGATAGAGTTGTCTGTATCAAAGATGCTGATCATACTCTCCCCCTCCTTTTTTTGCACCCCTATAACTCTTGCGCTGGCGCTTCCAATCTTTATTGTTTTGTCCAAAGGGTTCTCATCCGGGCCAAAGAGAGCCAATGCAACTTCATATCCAAGTATTACAACAGGAATTGAAGAACCTGCTTCAAAACTTGAGAAATATCTACCCTTATCTATCTCTACGTTAGCAATATCTGCCCACTCAGATGTGGCTGCTGTTATAAATCCGTTGCTGAATGAAGCTCTTTTATATTTAAGAGTTCGGTTAGTAAATACGACAAATGCAGATGCATCTATTGTTCTAGAATTTGATTTTAGGAAGAGATACTCCTCATATTTTGGAGTAGGTCTGTTCATATACTCCCACCATTTATACTCCTCTCCTTCTGGTGGAGCAAACGGGAACTGCTGAACATAGACTGTATTTCCTCCAAAACTGTTTAGTCCGCTCTCTACGTTACTTTTGAGCGCATCTATAGCTGTAAAAACAGTTACAATTGAGAATATTCCAATGCTAACTCCAAAGAGCGAGAGAAATGTTCTGAACTTGTCGCCCTTTAGCGAACCAAATGCAAAACTTATGCTTTCAAGCACGAGTTTAGAGATCATTACGACTCTTCTGTAGATCCTAATCATATTCTCATTGTATTAAAGTCCTGTCTTCTTTTTTATGCTTCTTAGCTTGTCAAAAGCCTCAAGAGGCGAAATTGTATTGATATCCAAATCTTTTAACTCATCTCTGATTGAGGAGAGTACCGGATCATCCAGCTGGAAAAATGAGAGCTGGACAGACTCCTGGTTGAGAGTGACCCTTCTTTTACCCCCCTTTGAGCTATCTTTAGATTCAAGTTGCTTAAGTACTCGCTCTGCCCTTTTTACAACATCGGCAGGCATCCCTGCCATTCGGGCAACGTGTATTCCAAAGCTGTGGGCAACACCTCCGGGAACCAGTTTCCTCAAAAAGATAACCCTCTTATCAACCTCTTTAACTGAAATATGGAAATTCTTAACTCTTGGAAATGTAAGTTCTAGATCGTTCAGTTCGTGGTAGTGTGTTGCAAAGAGCGTTTTGGCTTTGAAATGAGGATGTTCGTGAAGATACTCAACAATTGACCAAGCAATTGACATACCATCGTATGTACTTGTTCCCCTGCCTATTTCGTCCAGCAGAACAAGAGACCTCTCTGAAAGATTGTGAAGAATCGTAGCAGTTTCAAGCATCTCCACCATAAAGGTACTCTCTCCTCTTGATATATTATCCGATGCACCCACTCTAGTAAAGATCTTGTCCACCATCCCAATCTCGGCACTCTCGGCCGGAACAAAACTTCCGGCTTGTGCAAGTAAAACAATTAGAGCCGTTTGTCTAAGCAGAGCACTCTTTCCTGCCATATTTGGTCCGGTAAGAATAATTATTTGTTGGCTATCTCTGTTCAGTTCAAGATCATTTGCAATATACTCCTCTCCGGAAGGAAGCAACTTTTCTATTACAGGGTGTCTTCCAGCCTTTATAACTATAGAGCTTTTATCATTGACAATTGGTCTATTGTATTTATTTATTCTTGCAAGTTCCGCAAAACCAGCAAGTAAATCAATCTTAGCAATTATTGTTGAATTTTTCTGTATTACAGAAATGTTTTTTTGAATGAAAATGACCAAGTCGGCAAAAAGTGACTGCTCTATAGAGAGCATCTTCTCTTCGGCTCCAAGTATCTTATCTTCATACTCTTTGAGCTCTTGAGTGATATATCTCTCAGCGTTTACAAGAGTCTGTTTCCTAATCCACTCCGGAGGAACTTTCTCTTTGTGAGTATTTCTTACCTCCAGATAATATCCAAAGACATTATTGTAGCTTATTTTCAGAGAAGATATACCTGTCCTTTCCGTCTCCCTCTCCTGAAGCTGGTTAAGATACTCCTTACCGTGTCTGGCGATATGTCTAAGAGAATCCAGATCATCGTTTACACCGGATGCAATAATATCTCCCTTGCCAAACTGACCGGCAGGGTCCGGAAGCAGCTCTTTTTCAAGTCTCTCTTTCAAAGCCGAACACTCATCCAACCCCTCAGAGAGTAGAGTAATCTCCTGGGAAAAGGGTAAGTCAGATTCTGCCGATATCTCCCTGCAGATCTCCTTAAGCGGCTCCATCTGCTCTAGTCCTCTTTTAAGCTGTACCGCTTCGCGAGGAGATATTCTTCCTGCAGCAGCCCTTGATACAACTCTCTCCAGGTCTCCTATGTTTGATATAATATCTCTGAGCAGGGCTCGGCGAGAATTGTCAATATACAACAAATCAACAATATTGTGTCTGCTGTTTAGCTCATTTATACTTTTGACCGGCATTGCAAGCCAGTTTCTTAGTAGCCGCGCCCCCATAGGAGAGGTGGTTTTATCCACCACAGAGACAAGAGATGCTCCCCTCTCTGCCTGGCTACTGAAAACTTCAAGATTGCGGAAGGTAAATTTGTCTATCCAAACGTGCTCTTCCTCATCTATTCTAGATACCGAGCAGAGGTGTCCAAGAGAGTTATGACGGGTTATCTCCAGATAGAAGAGTATACTACCGGCAGCTGTTGTTGCAAGCGGCATATCATCAATACCAAAACCTTTAAGACTCTTTACCTGCAGCTGCTCTGCAAGCTTCTCCCTTGCTGCCTCCTGAACAAAGGCCCACTCATCCATAGTGGTGATATAGATATCCTTTCCAAAACGATCTTCAAACCCCTTCTGATAACCCTTTTGCAGCAGCACCTCCTTGGGAGCAAAGCTGGCAAGAAGAAGCTCGGCATACTCAAGAGAGCCCTGCGCAACCTTAAACGATCCTGTGGAAATGTCCAAAAAGGCAATGCCGGCTCTATCTTTGTCAAAATGGAGAGCAGCAAGATAGTTGTTCTCCTTTTGGCTTAAAAGCTGTTCGTTGTATGCAACACCTGGTGTGACAAGTTCAGTTATTCCACGTTTTACGATCTTCTTGGTAAGTTTGGGGTCTTCAAGCTGATCACAAACGGCAACTCTGTAACCCGCCCTTACAAGTTTTGGAAGGTAACTATCTATTGAATGGTGCGGAAAACCTGCCAGCTCAATAAACTGAGCAGAGCCATTTCCCCTTTTTGTAAGCACTATACCTAAAACAGAAGATGCTGTAATTGCATCCTCTCCAAATGTCTCGTAGAAATCTCCCACGCGAAAAAGCAGAATAGCATCCGGGTATTTCGCCTTTATGGAGAGATACTGCTTCATCAGAGGTGTTTCTACTATATTCTTGTCGCCCTTCATTCCTACAAAAATAGATATATTTTGCTTCAAATCTCTATCTTTGTATATTATCAAACAATTAACCCGACTATGAAAATCACACGTTTTACTGCAATGCTGTCTGCAATTGGACTGATAGTTTTGACAACTACTTATTGTACTCCTTCAAAAGAGAGCTTGGCAAAGGAGGAGATGGAGAGAGTAATGGAAAAAAATTCCGCGGTGGGACTAGCCGTTGCCGTGGTAAAGGGAGGTGAGATAATCTACACAGAATCTTTTGGTTATAAAAACCTAGAGGATAGTACTCTACTTGGAGAGGGAGATCTTTTCCGCATTGCCTCCATCTCAAAATCATTTACAACAACAGCACTTCTAACTCTAATGGAGAGGGGACTTATTGGGCTGGATCAGGATGTTAGCGAACTAACAGGATTTCCAGTAAGAAATCCTGCATATCCGGATGTAACAATCACCGTGAAGATGCTTCTATCCCATACATCATCCCTTAACGATTTTGAGGGTTATTTTAATCTTGATGTTTTAAATCCTGCAAAAAATAAGGATTTTGCAAAATGCTACAACAATTACGAACCGGGGACAAAATATCAATATTGCAACCTTGGTTTTAATACTCTTGGTGCTATAGCAGAGAGACTGGCAGGGGAGAGATTTGACCAATTTGTCCGCCACACTGTACTTGAGCCACTTGGTCTATACGCATCTTTTAACCCGGACTCTTTGGATGCAACCCGTTATGTAACACTATATGACACACTTCCCGCTCCTCAGCCTGCAGCCTATGTAAGCCGAGCAAAACAGCTGGACAGTGGATATGTGATGGGATACAGCACTCCTCTATTCAGCCCGACAGGGGGAATGAAGATATCGGCAAAAGACCTTGCAAAATATATGATTATGCATATCAATTACGGAGCCCTTCCAAATGGAGATAGAATAATCTCTGAAGAGAGCTCCAGACTAATGCAGAGCCCAGTTTTTGAAATAGGAGAGGGAGAGAGCTATGGACTTGCCTTGAGACAGACATCAAACTTTATCCCAGGAGAGGATATGGTAGGACACACAGGATCTGCATATGGATTATATAGCGCAATGTTCTTTGAGCCTGAGAAAAAATTTGGGATAGTCCTTATTACAAATGGCTGTAAACCTTTATACGAAGAGGGATTTGTAAATATCCAGACCGATGTTGCAAGAGCCCTATACGATATATTTATTAAAAAGTAAATGGAGAGGAGAAGGGTATTAATAATCGCTTACTACTGGCCTCCATCAGGTGGATCAGGGGTACAGAGATGGCTTAAATTTACCAAATACCTCAGGGATTTTGGCTGGGAGCCGGTTATATATACGCCAGCAAATCCAGAATATATGGCTTTGGACAACTCTCTTCAGAGCGAAATACCCGAAGGAGTCCAAGTGGTAAAAAGAGAGATTCTTGAACCCTACTCAATTTACAGAGCGCTTACCGGTAAGAAAAAAGGTGAGATCAAACCCGGATTTATTAACAGCGGGGGGGGTGCCTCTCTCTTTATTAGAAGTAATCTATTTGTTCCAGATCCCAAATGCCTCTGGATTTATCCATCAAGGAGATTTCTTAAAAAGTGGCTCAGAGATAATCCTGTTGATGCAATAGTTAGCAGCGGTCCTCCCCACTCAATGCATCTGATCGCAAAGGGGGTGGCAAAATCGCTCAGAATTCCGTGGATAGCTGACTTTCGCGATCCGTGGACAAAAATGTTCACTTTTAAATATATGAAATACTCGGCTCCTGTCAAGGCATTACACTCAATGCTTGAAAGGAGGGTCGTAAGAGGAGCAGATGTAGTTCTTACTGTAACTTCAACAATAGCCAGAGAGCTAGAGGAGGTGAGGATTGGTAGCGCGGCCGGTAAGGGTGGCGAGTCAGATAGGCTAA
>Ga0265295_1002130_pt1 | contig 32489 bp, 25 predicted proteins | sample Munlansysbiofilm_FD_192503 | JGI IMG/M metagenome (GOLD analysis project Ga0265295, IMG submission 192503) | Leachate microbial communities from a municipal landfill in Southern Ontario, Canada - Methane capture system biofilm | ecosystem: Engineered > Solid waste > Landfill > Unclassified ... | reverse complement strand
CTCTCCAAGACGGTCTTGGTGATCCGTCGCTGCTGTTCTTGAAGGCGCTGCTGGACGGCATCGCTGCTATCGCTCTTGCGACGACGCTTGGCGTCGGTGTCGGTCTCTCGGTTATCCCGATCCTGCTGATACAGGGCGGTATCGCGCTGGCGGCGCACAGCGTGGAGCCGCTCATCACTCCTGCCGTCATCGCATCGATAGAGGCGGTCGGCGGTGCGCTCATCCTGGCGATCGGATTGGATCTCGCGCAGATCAAGCGGCTGCCTGTGGGCAATATGCTGCCGGCGGTCTTCCTTGCGGCGGCGCTTGCGCTGGTGTTCGCCTAGGGCGCGTCAGGCCTGCTCGCGCCAGCCCTTCACCGTGAACGCGCTCGGGCATATATCCGAGAGCGCGCACTGTCCGCAGATCGGTCGTCTGGCGTCGCATATGGCACGTCCGTGTTCGATCAGCCGGTATGTGAGCGCCCCCCACTCCCGGCTCGGGAAGAGTGCCATGAGGTCGCGTTCCACCTTGCCGGTGTCCTTCTGTGCGGAGTAGCCGAGTCGGTGGGCGAGCCGGAAGACGTGCGTGTCCACGGCCACCCCCTCGGCCTTGCCGAAGGCGTTATAGAGCACGATGTTGGCGGTCTTGCGCGCGACGCCCGGCAGAGTGAGCAGGTCTGCCATCGTATCGGGGACGTGCCCGTCGTACTCTGCCACGATACGCTGCGCAGCGCCGATGATGTTCTTGGTCTTGTTGCGGAAGAACCCGGTGGAGTGCACGATCTGCTCGATCTCGGCGGGGTCGGCACCGGCAAGCGCCTCGGGGGTGGGGAACCGCTCGAAGAGCACGGGTGTCACTTTGTTGACGCCGATATCGGTCGTCTGGGCCGAGAGGATCACAGCGATGAGTAACTGGAAGTCGGTCTCGTAGCCAAGGGCGATCGTCGCAACGGGGTACAGTCCTTTGAGTCGGGTGTCGATCTCGGCTGCTTGTTGTGGGGTGGTCATGGTGCCTCCGTGCGTAGCGGATATCGCTTTCATCGTACCTGAGGGTGTGGTCGGCGCGCTTCTGCTCGTTTGACCGCGCATGCCGCACAGCCCTACACTCGCACCCGCTGCTCGCCCCGGTCATACGGACGCGGGCCATTCGTGCTGTGCGACGTCGGGAGTCGTGACGTGACAACGTTCTTCAGCTCTATTTCACCCGCTCTGTCCGCCGAACCGGCGTTTGGGGCTGCCCTGGAAAAGATCGCGCGCGGGGATGACGTGACGCTTGCTGCGCCGGGCCTCATCCGGCCAGTGCTCGCCTCGGTGGTTGCTGCAGGACGCCAGCAGCCGATGCTCGTCGTGCTTCCTGGCGCAGATGCTGCCGACCGCTTTGCCCGGCAGCTCGGCACGTACGTCGAGCAGGAGCGCGTCTTGTACTTCCCCGACCGTGCTGACGCGCCATGGGATCGCACGGCGCCCGACCTGGAGGCTATCGGTGCGCGGTCGCGTGCGCTTTACTCGCTCGACAAGGGCCGCCCGGTCATCGTCGTTGCAAGCGGCCGATCCCTTCTGCGCGCTCTGCCTCCGCAGGGATCGCACGTCTACGAACCAGTGCGGCTCGCCGAGGGCGACACACTCGATCTTGCCGCAGTCACCGAGCGGCTGACACGTATGGGCTACGTACGTGTCGATACCGCCGAGGAGCGTGGACAGTTCGCGGTACGTGGTGGCACTCTCGACGTGTTCGGCTCGGACGTGCCATATCCGGTGCGTATAGAGCTCTTTGGCGACGAGATCGAGACGCTCAGGCGGTACCTTCCTTCCACACAGCAGCATATCGGCGACTCCGGGCCGGTGGAGATCTACCCCTGCCGTGAGGTGGCGCCGGGGACGAGGGCTGCCCAGAACGCCCGGCGTGCCCTCGGCGAGGCTGCTCGTGACAACGACGAGCTTGCGCGCGATCTGGAGCTCATCGAGCAGGGCGTGATGTTCAACGGCATCGAGAGCTACCTGCCGTACTTCTATAAGTCAGTCGATTCGGTGCTCGGCTATGTGGCTCCGGGGACGCTCATCGTGGTGGCCGAGCCGCGCGCGATCTTTGACGATCTCATCCGGGCTCGCGGAGAGGCGGAGTCACGGGCCGTCACTGCCGACGTGAGTATCGAAGACCTGTACCTCAAGCCCGCCGAGGTCGATCTCGGCGGACGTCAGCGGTTGACGTTCCTCTCACTCCTGCGTGCGGGCGGTGCGGCGGACGGTGAGGTGCAGGCACGTCGTCCTCAGGTGGGAAAGCGCGAGGAGACGTTCGCAGCCGGGCTTCGGGCGTTGATCGACACAGGTTACCGTGTGGTTGCGGCCGTCCGCGATCGCCAGGGGAAGGAACGACTCTCCCGCGCACTCGTTGAGGCGGGCACATCGGTGGTCGATCTCGATACAACCACCCATTCGTTGCCCACGGGACTGGTCTCGATCGCAGTCGCCGACGTGCCGTCGGGTTACGTGGTACCCGGCGCCCGCCTTGCAGTCGTCTCGATCGACGATGTGTTCCCTCGTGCAGCGGAGCGCCGTCGTCAGGCTGCCGATCCCACCCGGCTTACGTTCGCGTTCAGCCCGGGTGACTATGTCGTTCACGAGGTCCATGGTATCGCGCTCTTCCGCGAGCTCATTCGCCAGGACGTGCTTGGGACCGAGCGTGACTTCCTTCTGCTCGAGTACGCCAAGGGCGACAAGCTCTACGTCCCGGTGGAGCAGTTGGACCGGGTGACGCGGTACGTCGGTCCGGAAGGTTCCGCACCGCGTGTGACCCGGCTCAACACCGCCGACTGGTCGAAGGCCACCGGCAAGGCACGCAAGCAGGCGCGCAAGTTGGCGTTCGATCTCGTCGATCTGTATTCACGTCGGGCGGCTGTGAGTGGCTTTGTATACGCACCCGATACGCCGTGGCAGAGCGAGATGGAAGAGGCGTTCCCCTTCGAGGAGACGCCCGATCAGCTTGCCGCGATCGCCGATGTGAAGGCCGATATGGAGAGCGACCGTCCAATGGACCGTCTTGTATGCGGAGACGTCGGCTACGGTAAGACAGAGGTAGCCGTTCGTGCTGCCTTCAAAGCTACGCAGAACGGCAAGCAGGTCATACTGCTCTGCCCGACGACCATCCTTGCCCAGCAGCACTTCACTACTTTCTCCGAGCGGTTCGAGTCCTATCCGGTCCGCGTGGAGGTGCTCTCGCGATTCCGGAGTGCGGCTCAGCAGAAGGAAGCCCTCGAGGGATTCGCGGCCGGTACCGTCGACGTCCTCATCGGTACGCATCGCCTGCTCTCGAAAGACGTCGTTCCAAGAGATCTCGGTCTTGTAGTGGTGGACGAGGAGCAGCGTTTCGGTGTGGAGCATAAGGAGCATCTCAAAAACCTGCGCGAACAGGTCGACGTACTCACGCTCACTGCGACGCCGATCCCTCGTACGCTTCAGATGTCGCTTTCTGGCGTGCGCGACTTCTCGGTGATCGACACGCCTCCGGCCGGTCGTTTCCCGGTCAAGGCACATGTGGGCGAGTACGACGAGGAGATCGTGAGCTCGGCCATTCGCGGTGAGATCCAGCGTGGCGGTCAGGTGTACTACATCTCCAATCGCGTGCGTGGCATCGACCGAGTGGTAGAGCGCGTACAGGCCGCAGTGCCCGAGGCACGTATCGGCGTCGGGCACGGCCAGATGTCCGAGCACCAACTCGAGCGCGTGATGGAGTCGTTCTCGGCTGGCAAGATCGATGTGTTGGTGGCGACCACCATCGTGGAGTCCGGCATTGACAACCCGCACACCAACACGCTCATCATCGATGACGCACACCGGCTCGGCCTCGCGCAGCTCTACCAGCTCAAAGGTCGTGTCGGTCGTTCGCACGTGCGCGCGTACGCGTACTTCCTCTTCCCTCGGACCGAGGCGCTCACCGAGCAGGCCTACGAGCGGCTCGCGGCGATCCAAGAACACGGTGAGCTTGGGAGCGGTATCAAAGTCGCCATGCGAGACCTGGAGATCCGCGGTGCGGGTAGTCTGCTCGGTGCCGAGCAGAGCGGCAGCGTGGGCGCAGTCGGTTTCGATCTCTATGCGCAGATGCTGCGCGAGGCCGTCTCCGAGGTGCGGGGCGAGCCGCTGCCGGCCCATCCGGACGTACGCGTGGATCTGCCGGTCGCCGCCTTCCTGCCCGAGGAGTATGTGCCCGAGACCGACGAGCGTGTGCTCCTGTATCGGCGCATCGCTGCAGCTACGACGCCCGAAGCGGTGGAGTCTCTCATCGCCGAGATCGAGGGTCGCTACGGTGCGCTCCCGTCTCCCGCGCGCGACCTGCTCACGATCGCGCGCATCAAGACCGTCGCCGCCGAACTGGGCATCACCACGGTGAGCCTCGTACGGCACCGGATCAGCCTCTCGCCGGTGAACCTTTCGGACGCCGAGCGCGGTCTGCTTGCCGCAGACGGTGCGGTTTACGTGGCGCGTACACGTTCTGTTCATTTTGTGGAGATGCCCGGAGAGGCCCCCGGAGCGACAGCTATGCGTGCTCTGGGTGCTATACTCTCCGCAGTCCAGAGCATCTCTGGTGATCACAACGTATCCTAGGGAAAGGCAACACAGTGCGAATCATTCGCGGCATTGCCGCTCTACTTCTCACCACTCTTGCCGTAGGAGCCCTTGCAGGCTGCTCGAGTGAGGGTGGCGATGGCGGCTCCTTGTTCGGCGGGTCCAAAGACGCTGTAGTGAGCGTGAACGGCACCGAGATGACGCGTTCGGAGCTGGATACGCTCTACGAGCAGGTCCTGGCGCAGGCAGGTGGCGAGATCGACGAGGCCACGGCGGCCGAGTACAAGAAGATGCTCGTCGAAGAGTGGATCCAGAAGACACTCATCATCGAGAACGCTGAAGACCTCGGTGCCGACCTCAGCGACGATACGATCGACCAGCGTCTTGCGTCGCTCATGGGTACTGACGACAAGGCGACGATCGAGGAGATGCTGAGCACCAACGGCATGGATATGGACTTTGCGAACGAGAGCATCAAGTACGAGCTGGCAAGCGAGTTCATCCAGGTAGCTGCCTCGACCGAGGCGACGCTCACCACCGTGCCTGCAGCGTACTCGCTCCTCTCGCATATTCTCGTGGACGACGAGGCGTTGGCTATGGAGCTTGCCGAGAAGGTACGCAACGGCGAGGACTTCGCGGAGTTGGCAGTCGCCAACTCCACCGACTCTGGCAGTGCGGCCACAGGCGGCAGCCTGGGCTGGGCACAGACGATCATGTACGTGCCTGAGTTCGCCGCAGCTGCCGACGCTCTCAAGGTCGGCGAGGTCAGCGATCCAGTGCAGTCGGACTATGGCTGGCACATCATTCTCAAGCAGGATGAGGTTGCCGAGGGTAGTGAGATCGCCGATGTTCCTGCCGAGCTCTCCGATATCCTGGCAGCGGACAGTGGTGAACTTGCGTTCCAGGCGTACGTGACCGGGCTGCGCGATGCTGCGGAGATCGAGTATCTGGACGAGACCTTCAAGCCCGCCGAGTAGTTCGGAGCCAGGAGGGGGCGGCGTGGGTTCGATCGCTATCGTCGGGCTGGAGCCTGACGCGGAAGGTATGCCCGACGTCCGGGCCGTGGCCCGACTACGCCAGGTGGACAACATCGTGATCCCGTCAGCGACGGGGGCATCTGCCGAGATGCTCACGTCGCTCGGCTTCACGCCACTGCACTTCACCGATCTCGGTATCACGGAGAGCGCCTCGACCTCTGATGTGGTCGAGGCGCTCCTGCGTCTCGCCGCGACCGGTGATGTCGCACTCGTGGCGGGCGGGTATCCTCTTGTTCGCGAGGGGCTTATCTCTGCAGTCCTGTCGCGGACACGGGAGACCGTCGACGTGTTCCCGATCGCCTCACCACTGCAGGTGATACTGCTCGCTCTCGATATCGACATGACCGCCGATCTCGAGCTTGTCGACGCCGAGGCGCTCGGTATGGCGGACCTGCAGCGTGGCACGCACCTCATCGTGACCGGTGTCATGAACGCTATCCAGGCACATGCGATCGCCGGGCGGCTACGGCACTTTTACGACCGTGAGCACACCGTGGTGATCGCGAGCGAGCTTCCGGCGGGCGGATTCGAGTTGACGCGACTGAGCATCGGCGAGCTCGGCACTATCCAGTCGATCCCTCGAGGGAGCGCGCTCTACCTGCCGCCGACACGCATCGAGCCACCGGGAGGATTCACTGAGTTCGTGCGTACGATCGCTGCGCTACGGGCCCCCGACGGTTGTCCGTGGGATCGGGAGCAGACTCACGCCTCGTTGGCGCCGCACATGATCGAGGAAGCGTATGAGGCGGTCTCGGCGATCGAGTCCGCTGATCCGGCCGAGATCGTCGACGAGCTTGGGGACGTTCTTCTGCAGGTGGTCCTGAACTCGCAGGTTGCTGCCGATGAGGGCACCTTCACCATCGACGACGTCATCGCAGGCATCACCGCCAAGATCCGCCGCCGACACCCTCACATCTTTGGGACAGCGGTGGCTGAGACGGCCGAGGACGTCACACGGATGTGGGACGCGGTCAAGCGCGAAGAGCGGCAGGGCGGCGGGGTTGTGGCAGATGTGCCGGTCTCGTTGCCAGCGCTCGTGCGTGCCCAGAAGATATCGCGGCGCGCCGCTGCAGCGGGCTTCGAGTGGGAAGATATCGCAGGGGTCTAGGAGAAGGTCCACGAGGAGATCGATGAGCTCACATCGGAAGAGCCTGGCTCACCCGGGGCGGAAGAGGAGCTTGGTGATCTGCTGTTCACAGTGGTGAATGTGGCGCGCAAGATGGGCATCGACTCGGAGACAGCGCTTCGTCGGGCGTGCGACAAGTTCATGCGCCGGTTCGGCGAGATGGAGCAAGCGGCCGGCGCTTCGGGTCGCGCACTCGAGGGGCTCACCGCCACAGAGTGGGACGAACTGTGGGGCCGGGCCAAGCTGTCCGAGCGTGCGGACGACGCGAAGGCGTAGGGCTGCGCGATAGCGGCACGGATGCGAGTCGGTCGCAGGGAAAGCAACGAGAGACGGACCCAAGAGAGGGCTCGTCGCGCGAGACGAAGGAGCAGGGATGAGTTTCATCACCGACATCATGGCGCGAGAAGTACTCGATTCGCGAGGGAACCCGACAGTCGAGGTAGAGGTCGCACTCGACGATGGCAGCTGGGGTCGGGCGGCGGTTCCGAGCGGTGCATCTACCGGCGCGTTCGAGGCCGTGGAGCTTCGGGATGGCGATTCGACGCGCTACCTCGGCAAGGGTGTGCTCACGGCTGTGAACAACGTCAACAGCGTGATCGCTCCTGCGTTGATCGGCATGGAGGCGACGGATCAGCGCGCGATCGACACAGCGCTCCTCGAGCTCGACGGCACGCCTAATAAGAGCACCCTTGGCGCGAACGCCATTCTCGGTGTCTCGCTCGCCACGGCCAAAGCAGCAGCGGAGAGCTGTGAGCTAACGTTCTACTCGTACATCGGTGGTTGTAACGCCTCTACCCTGCCCGTACCGATGATGAACATCCTGAATGGCGGTGTGCACGCAGACAACAACGTCGACCTGCAGGAGTTCATGATCATGCCGGTCGGTGCAGGGTCGTTCGCAGAGGGCCTGCGGATGTGCACCGAGATATACCACACGCTCAAGAAGGTACTTCACGGCCGCAACCTCGGTGCCGGTGTGGGCGATGAGGGCGGTTTCGCGCCGAACCTGGATAGCAACGAGGAAGCATTGCAGGTTATCTCAGAGGCCGTCACGTCTGCAGGCTATACTCTCGGTACGCAGGTGATGTTTGCGCTCGACCCGGCGTCGACGGAGTTCTACGACGCCGAGCGTGGAGTGTACGTGCTCGCCGGAGAGGATCGCGAGCTCACGAGTGCCGAGATGGTGGAGTTCTACGTCGGTCTCGCGGATCGATATCCCATCATCTCGATCGAGGACGGTATGGCCGAGGAGGACTGGGATGGCTGGAAACTCATGACCGAGCGTCTGGGCGGTCGGGTGCAGCTCGTGGGAGACGATCTTTTCGTCACCAACACCGAGCGTCTGGCTCGCGGGATAGAGATGGGTGTCGCGAACTCGATCCTCATCAAGCTCAATCAGATCGGTACGCTCACGGAGACGTTGGATGCCATTCAGATGGCGCAGCGGGCTGGCTACACTGCCGTGATCTCGCACCGTTCGGGTGAGACAGAGGACACCACGATCGCCGATGTGGCCGTCGCAGTGAACGCTTCGCAGATCAAGACCGGTGCTCCGGCAAGGAGCGACCGCGTGGCGAAGTACAACCAGCTGCTTCGCATCGAGGGCGAGCTGGGTGACTCGGCTCTGTATCCGGGTGTGGGGGCGTTCACGAACATCGAGCGGTAGCAGTCGACGGCCGGGAGCCCGTGTGCGGGTACCCGGCCACTGCTGCTTTGATGAAGGGACGTGCGGGTGCGCCGGACTAAGATCATCGCGACTCTCGGACCCGCCTCGGACAGCCCCGATGTGCTCGGCGGACTCATCGAGGCGGGCGTGGACGTGGCGCGCCTTAATACCGCGCATGCTACGCGCGAGATGCTCGAGCGTCAGTTGCTCGGTGTGCGCGCCGCCGCAAGGGCGGCAGGGCGTCACGTGGCCGTGATGCTGGATCTCGGTGGGGCGAAGATACGGCTCGGCGAGGTCGCACCCGGGACCGTGCTGACAGTGGGTGCGGCTTTCGAGCTGCGTGCAGTCGATGCCTTGGGTGATGTCGCCGGCGCATCGATCAGCCACGGTGGGCTTGCGCACGACGTGAGTCCGGGGGATCGCATCCTGATCGATGACGGCCGTATCGAGCTGACCGTGACGGATATCGCCGGTGATACGGTGCAGACGGTCGTGGAGGCCGGAGGTCCGCTCTCCAGCCGTAAGGGCGTTAACATCCCCGGTGTGACGCTCGGTGTGGAGGGCGTCACAGAGCTCGATTGCGAGAACCTTGCATGGGCGCTCGATGCGGGGATCGACCTTATCGCACAGTCGTTCGTGCGGAGTGCAGACGACATCCACCGGCTCCGGGCAGCGATGGGGGAGCGCCGAGTGCCGATCGTCGCCAAGATCGAGAAGCATGAGGCACTCGGCGACCTCGCGGGGATCGTAGCGGTCTCGGACATGGTGATGGTCGCACGGGGCGACCTCGGCGTGGAGACGTCTCCAGAGGATGTACCGGTTGCGCAGCGGCGTATCGTCGCCGAGTGCCGGGCCACGGGCACGCCCGTTGTGGTGGCCACCCAGATGCTTGAGTCGATGACCACTGCATCCAGGCCGACGCGGGCCGAGGCATCGGATGTAGCGAACGCGATCTTCGACAACGTGGATGCCGTGATGCTCTCAGGTGAGACGGCGGTAGGTGCACATCCGGTACACGTGCTCAAGACCATGGATCGTATCGTGCGGGCCGCAGAGGCCGCTGGTGTGGATGAGGCACTATCTGTACCGTACCGGCCCGGCGGCGTGGGTGCTGCGGTCAGTCGTGCGGCGTGCGATCTTGCCGATGACCTCGAGCTTGCGGCTATCGTCACGGTCACGCAGACCGGTGCGACAGCACTGAGCGTGGCAGCACATCGTCCCCGCGTCCCCGTTCTTGCGGGCACACCTGACGAGGCTGTCGCTCGAAGCCTTGCACTCGTGTGGGGTATCCGGCCTGTGGTGATCGACTCATATCGCACCACCGATGAGCTCGTCTCGGCAGCGATCGAAGCAGCTACAGCCAGTGGTCTCGTTGCGGCGGGCGGGCAGGTGGCAGTGACCGGGGGCGCTGCGATGCATGTGGCCGGGTCGACCGATTTCGTACAAGTCTGCACGATCTGAGGGGTTCAGTAGTTTCAGCCTCAGGTTGAGATTGATGGTTTGGCGACAGGCTCCTGCGGTGCTATGATGTCCACGTACGGCATTCGCCCTACGCAGGACCATCGTCGGCCTTGTCACACCACGGATTGCATGCCATGGCAGCAGCGCAGAAGCAGAAGCGGGTATCGACGAGCAGCAAGTCCACCTCGGTACGATCGGGGTCGGGCAGTCGCGCGGCGTCGAAGCGTGCCCGGAGTACCGGTGCGGCCACATCGCACTCTCGTCGTGGCAAGGCACCTGCATCTCGCTCGACCGGTACTCGTGCATCCACACCTCGCTCGCGTAGCACGGCTGCCCGGAAGACGACTGCTCGCAGCTTCAACATCCCGCGCTCGGTCACCCCGACGCTCATCGCGATCTCCCTCGTGTTTGCTGCATGGATGATCTATCCGGTCCTGAGGATCCAGTACCAGCACGAGCGCGAACTACAGACGCTCCAGGGTGAGCTCAGCGGTCTCCAATCGCGGAATGAGGAGCTGCGCGAGCAGGTGGACGAGCTGAAGACTCCCGAGGGTGTCGAGCAGCTCGCGCGCGAGGGTCTCGGTATGGTCAAGCCTGGAGAGCAGGCGTACGTGGTCACCGGTGGCATGCTCGGCGAGACGACCGGGAGCGTGCTTCCAAGCGATACGGTAGAAGTGCCACTGTGGCAGCAGGCGCTGGACGCCGTCTTCGGCTTCCGATGAGCGTTGCTGATACCCGGATGGTCACGGGGCAGCTCGGGCGCAGCCCGCGTGGACGCTGGCGTGTCGTCTTGAGGTGCTCGTACGGTGCTCCTGTGGTGATCGCGACCGCGCCGGCGCTCGGCGAGGCCCCGTTCCCTACGCTCTACTACCTCACGTGTCCACATCTGGTGGCCGGGGTCGCAGCGGTCGAGTCGGCGGGCGGCTGTGCGCGATGGAGGGTACGACTGGCCGATGATCCCGTGCTTGTTGCGAGGCTGCGGGACGCGGATGCCGCCTACCGTGCTGCACGGGCCGTCGAGTGCGGTGGGGACGACAGTGCGGTGGGGGTGGGTATCGCCGGAGAGCGCGACGTGTGTGGGGTGAAGTGCCTGCATGCACATGTGGCAGCGTATCTCGCAGGTATCGATGACCCGCTTGGCGAAAGCACTGTCACGGGCCTTACACGTGAATGTGACGATGGGCGTTGCACGGAGGGTGGATGATGGTGAGCGAACGACGTGCGATGATCGATATCGGCACTGTGACATCGCGGCTCCTCGTAGCCGACGTCGATGATGATGTCGTCCACGAGGTCGTGCGGCGGTCGAGGATCACGCATCTCGGTGAAGGGTGGTCGTCGAGCGGCGTGCTGTCTGAAGCAGGCATGACCCGTACCGCTGCAGCTGTAGCGGAGTTCGTTGCCGAGGCGCAGGAGCTCGGTGTGGTCCGCACGATTGCGGTCGCGACCTCCGCATCCCGCGATGCTCGAAACAGCGCCGAGTTCGTCGCGAAGCTCGAGGGCGTCGGCATTCGTCCGGACGTCATCACGGGTGATCGCGAAGGCTACCTCACGTTCCTCGGTGCCACGTACGGGTTCTGCGATGAGCGGATCATGGTAGTCGACGTCGGCGGTGGATCGACGGAGGTCGTCTTAGGAAGCATGCGTGCCATCCACGGAAAGCACTCGACGACCATCGAAGCGATCCGTTCGATCGATGTCGGATCCCGGCGTATCACCGAGATGTTCTTGCACCACGATCCGCCTAAGCGTCGGGAGATCGAACAGGCTGCGGAGTATGTCGCCGATCAGCTACGCCCGGTCTTCATCGCGTTCGGGCAGCGGCCGTCGACTATGGTTGCGGTTGCCGGGACGGCCACGAGCCTCGCGGCGATAGACCTCGGTCTTGAGCCATACGACCCGGAGCGGGTCCACGGTTACCGGCTGACGGGTGCGGTGCTCTTGGACATCCTCGAGCGGCTCACCGGGATGACACTCGATGAGCGGTGCCATCTGCCGGGGCTCGAGCCCGATCGCGCAGGAGTCATCATCGGCGGTGCGCTCGTACTCCAGTCGGTCATGGCGTACGCAGGACTTTCTTCGACGCTGGTGAGCGAACACGATATCCTCTACGGGATGATGTTGGACCCCGGCGACGTGTCGGATCCAGCGTAAGCTCGGCGGTGTATCCGAACTGGTACAGGAGGGGGCCTTAAAAGCCTCTGGCCGCAAGGCCGTGTGGGTTCGAATCCCACCACCGCTACCAGACATACGAACGCGCGAAGCGCGACAGGAAGCAAGGCAGGAGGGCGGCGCGTGGCCGCAGATGCGGCAGCACAGCTCTACCAGGCGTTCGTCGACCAGGATCCGGCTGAAGCCATCCAGGTCGTCGAGCGTATGCGCGCATCCGGAGTCGCTCAGGATGCGTTGTTCGATGTGCTCTACGCACCAGCGATGGGCCTCCTCGGGGGCTCGTGGGCGTCGGGGGCCATCGATGAGATCACGTTCACACAGGCTGCGGTGGTGGCCGAGCAGGTGGGTTCGTTCGTGATGCCACCAGCGGCCACGCGGGACACGGGTGTCACGATCGTGCTCGGAACGATCCATCGCGACCAGCACTCCATCGGTCGCACGATCGTGGCTGCGACCCTTAAAGAGGCCGGATACCGGGTGAACGACCTCGGCATCGACGTCAGGCCGGCTGACTTCGTCGAGCGCGTCGGGGAGACAGGTGCACGGATCGTGATCGTGTTCGCCGAGACGATGCGCGCGGCTCGATCCGTGGCGAGCATCCGGGACATGTTCGTAGCCGAGGGTGTCACGGGCGTCGTGCTGCTTGTGAGCGGTGGACCCTTTGCCGCCGATGGTGGCCTTGCACGCGAGGTGGGCGCTAACGGTGTCGTGACAGGAGCCGAACCGGCGATCCGAATCGTGTCCCGGGTTGCACGCGATCTTGCCGGTGGGGGAGCTGAGGACTGATGGCCGGGCGCTCTAAGACCATCATCGCAGCCGAGGCGCTCGCACGTCAGGGACAGGTGGGAGCCGCGGTGCACGCGTGTTACGACGCACTCGCGCTTGGCGACCAGGGTGCTCACGTCCACGCGCTGCTCGCGAGCATGATGCTCGAAGGTGACTTCTACGATGAGGCGATCGCTGAAGCGACATCGGCTATCGAGGCGGACCCCGACTGTTCGCCCGCGTATCTCGCGCTCGGTATGGCGTACGACCGCCGCGGTGGCATGTGGGACCAGTCGGTCCTTGTGTGGCATGAGCTTGCGGAGGTCGTGCCCGATCTTGTCACCGCTCATGTGCAGCTCGGTGAGGCATTCGCCGCCGCTGCGTACTCCGAGGAGGCGGTGGAGAGCTGGAGGCGTGCGCTCGAGCTCGACCCACGCGAGGCACGAGCCACGTACAACCTCGCCATCGCGAGTCTCAAGCGCGAGGGCATGGCGCTTGCACTCCCGCTGTTCCGGCAGGCCGGTGAGCTCGATCCCAGCCAGGACGAACTGTTCTTCGCACTGTTGGGGCTGACGGACGCGCCGATCATCACGGTCGATCCGGCTCGAGTGAAGCCGACTCGAGAGGCCCGACTCGGAGCGGCGGGGCTCGCGCTTAAGGCAGATGACCTCTTCAGCGCTGCCGAGTTGGTGAGGGCAGTCCTCGACGAGCAGCCCGATGACTCCGAGGCGCTTGCGCTCGCCGCGTATGCGTATCTCAAGCAGGAGGCAGCCAACGAGGCGATGGCGTGTGCGCTCAGGGCGGTCTCCTTGAAACCCGACCTTGCGATCGCGCTCTACTGTCTGGGCGTCGTCTACGCTCGCCGCACAGGACTCAAGCGGCATGCGGCACGGGTCTTCATCGCGCTCGCGAAGAAGGCCCCCGCGCATGCGCTCGTGCACGTGCTGCTCGCCGAGTCACTGCTGGCTTTGCAGCGCTACGAGCAGGCGGGCAAGGCATACCGTACGGCGGTCCGCCTCGATCCGGCATGTGTTCGTGCGCGCTTCGGTCTGGCTGCCACCTATCTCACCGAGGGGCGTCATGCCGAGGCGTCATGGGAGATCAGGCGTGCGGCGTACTACGACACCAAACGTCAGAGACTCTTCTGGCGTCTCTACGATGAGTACACGGCGGGAGGTGAGGAGTCGTGACGAAGCCAGTCGACCCGAAGGTCACAGGTCCGATCCGCAACGCGCTTTTTCCCGTTGGTGTGGACCTGTATCCGCTAGACGACGAACATGCGTCGTTCGATGACTGGTATGCACGCGATCTGACGCCTGATCTTACCGCGATGGCCGCGGCGAACTTCTCGCTTGTTCGAGTCTTCGTGTCCTGGAAACTCTTTGAGCCTCAGGTAGGCCAGTACAACGACGACGCAGAGGATCGGCTCGGCGAGGTGCTCGCTGCCATCCGTGGATACGACCTGAAGGCGATCGTCACGTTTTTCGCGGACGACCGCTTCGCCGAGATGAACGATGTCACTTGGGCCAGGAAGCGGGATCCCCGTACCGATGACTACCTTATCCAGCGAGAGGTCTCGCTCATCCAGCGGGTGGTGAACCGCTACCGTACCGATCCGGCGATATGGGCGTGGGAGCTCGGGAACGAGGCGTTCTTCACGGGTTTTGAGAGCGAGGAGTCCCTCCAGAAGTGGACGGGCGCGCTCCGGGAGGCGGTTCGTGAGGTGGACACTGCACGAGCCATCATGCTCGGCGTGGACACCGAGACGCTGGTGCGTGAGACTGGCGTGGACGCGACGGAGGCGATCGACGGTTTCGAGTACGCGGTCTCCCATGTGACCGCCCCGTACCTCTCGTATATCGCCGAGGGGCCGCTCACATACGGGCCGGCGACATATCTGGACTCGTTCCTGCTGCGCTGCGGGTTGAGGACCTTACCGGTGATCGCCGACGGTATCGGTGTCCACTCTCTCGAGGGTTCGGTAGCCGAGGAAGCGGCGTACGTTCGCACGGTCCTCTTCTCCGCGCTCATGAACAGGGGCAGTGGTGTCATGCTCCGCAGGTGGCGTGATATGGATGCAGAGAAGCGTGAGCCGTACTTCCGCGATCCCTACGAGGTGCTCGTCGGGCTGACCGATACGGGCGGGGAGTCGAAACCGGTGCTCGATGAGGTGCGTAGGTTCACGCGTGTGGCAGCCCATATCGATCTCAGGCATCATCTGCCCGTCCCCGAACGTGCAGCGGTGCTCATCCCCGCTGAGCGGCATGAGCCGTTGCCGTCGCTGGCAGGGCTCTATACTCCGCGTTCGTGTTTGCAGTCGTACATCGCTGCAAAAGAGGCGCATCTGCCGGTCACGCTCGTCCGCGAGGGAGCACCTCTGGACGACACGATGGTCCTTTTCATCCCCTCGGTCGGTAAGCTGACTCCATCGATGTGGATACGGCTTGCAGCGTTCGTGCAGTCGGGCGGCTCGGTGGTGCTGTCGTACGGCGGTGGTGACACCGACCCGGCGATCCGCGAGATATTCGGCGTCGAGTTCCTCGGCGATCATGGTGTTCGTCCGGTCGTGAGTTGCCGAGTGGCGCAGCCGGGGCTCCTTGGAGACCTGGTCGCCTTCGATGCGCGGTTCGAGCTGCCGCACTACGCGCTGGTCGGTGGCGGAAGCGCAACGGTGGTCGCGACCGACGCCACCGGAAGTCCGCTCTTGACGCTCAACCAGTACGGCCAGGGGCGTGCGGTGTTCATCGCCGCACCGCTCGAGCGGGCGATCGCTCAGAGCGATCCATGGGCTGCGCCGGAGCCGATACGGCACTTCTTAAGGACGGTATATGGAGCGGTCGCGTGTGCTGTCGGAGCGGGTCCAGTGATCGACTGTGACGACCCCGCCGTTGAGATCGCGCTCTTCCAGGCCGAGGACAGTGATGTCGTGCTGGTGATCAGCCACGATATGGCACCGCGTACGGCAACGCTCGCCGCCGACCGTGTGGTAGCCTCCGTTACGGACGTTCGTGGCGGCCCGGCGGCCAAAGTAGGGGCGAAGTCGTTCGGCGTGCCGCTCGGCCCGAATGGGGCTGCAGCGATCAGGTTGGCGTACGGGGGATAAGGAGTAAGAGCGTATGTCGGATGCAACAAGAGGCTGTTCGTTCCTGCTCGAGCCCTGGCTCGAGCTCCACGATCTGATCGCGCAGCATCCGCATCTGCGGCGCGTGTTCTTCGACCCGGTCACGGGCCTGCCAACAGCGCCGCTGCTTTTTCCGCGGATCGAGTCTCTGCTTGAGGAGTGCGGCGAGATCTCGCTCGTGTGCCTCAATGTCATGAAGTACTCGAAGATCGAGGAGATATACGGCTGGGAGGTGTTCGATGAGGTCATGCGAGAGGTGGCCGCCTCTCTCGAGCGCATCACCGGTTTCGAACTGCGGGACACCGATATCGTCGCCGAGCTCATGATCTCCGGGACCTCGTTCGTCGTGCTGCTTTCGCCTCCGCGTACCACGTCAGGTATGCAGTGCGAGGCGTTGGACGCACTTGCCCGACGCATCGAGACCCGGGTGCGCGAGGATCTTGCGTCCGTGCTCGATCCTGCGATCTTCCCCAAATTCGGCTGCTATGCGGGTGCCGCCACGGCATACCGGGATGACAACATGCGTCTCGAGCGGCTCCTGCACGTGGCGATTGAGGCTGCTCTTGCGGACTCGGACACGCGGGAGTGCAGTGATGGCGAGTGTCGCAAGCGCCGTCTCGAGCAGATCATCCAGGCGGGGGACGTGCGCACGCTCGTGCACCCGATCTACGACCTCAAGAGTCTCGACATCATCGGCTATGAAGCACTGTCGCGCGGTCCGGAGGCAAGCGAGTTCGAGCGGCCCGATAAGCTCTTCAAGATCGCATACGACAGCGATCTGGTGCTCAAGCTCGAGCGCCTCTGCCGTAGTCGTGCACTGCAGTCGGCAGTCGACCTGCCCCCCGGGCGGCTGCTCTTCGTGAACATCGAGCCTGAGGCTGTGGCCGATCCGGAGCTCCGCGATATCATGCTGAGCTCTGTTGTGGCCGAGTCGAACATGTCGCCGTCTCAGATAGTCCTGGAGATCACCGAGCGGGCCGCCATCGAGGACTTCGGTGCGTTCCGTGCCACGCTCGAATATCTCCGGGCGCTCGGCTTCAGGATCGCGGTCGATGACGGAGGTGGGGGCTACGGGTCGATGCAGTGTATCGAGGAGGTTCATCCCGAGTGGCTGAAGGTCGATATGTCGCTCGTGCGCGATCTCGATACCGATGATGTGCGGCGCGCGCTGGTGAGCGCCATCGCGATGTTTGCCGAGCGTACGGGTGTGAAGGTCATCGCCGAAGGCATCGAATCTGTCGAGCAGCTTGCGGTGCTGCGCGAGATCGGCGTGGAGTATGGACAGGGATACCTCTTCTGTAAGCCTCAGGTGCCGTTCCCGGCTGATGTCGACGTGACCCCGGATATCTAAGACCGCTCGAAGGAGGCATATGGACGATCGGCAACACGCTCCTCGCGAGGGGAGTCACGGTGTTCAGTGGGGCCTTGCTGCCGCGTTGGTCCTCATGATCGTCGCGACCGGTGTGGTCGCATGGAGGATGGGTAGCAGCAACCAGCTCGGCGGTACATCCTGGGTCCTGACCGAGCTCCCGCACAGTGAGGTCGGAATCGCGGGTCATACCGTCACTGTGTCCTTCACCGCCGATGAGCTCACGGGACAGGCGCCGGTGAACACCTACAGTGGTGAGTACACCGCGGGCGGTACCGTGTTCAAGGTCGGCGATATCGCGCTCACGCGTATGGCCGGGTCTGAGCCAGCCATGGCGCTCGAGGGTGCGTACTTCGACGCGCTTACGAACGTCACAGCGTATGTGTACGACGAGGAGACGCTCACGTTCCTCGACCCCGATGGCGTGGTGTTCCTGGTCTTCGAGCGCTCCCAGTAGCATCACAATCGGTTATCATAGTGATGCAAACACTCGATAGCAGGGAGCAGCTGTGGAGCCCGTACGCCTTACTCAGATGTCCACCAAGTCCGGTTGAGCCGCCAAGTGGGGTCCGGGCGACCTCGCGGCCGTGCTCGAGAAGATGCAACCTGGCGAGTCCGATGATCTGCTCGTGGGCTTCGACACGTCGGATGATGCTGCTGTCTATCGTCTCGGTGATCAGGCAGTTCTGCTCACTGTCGACTTCTTCACACCGATGGTCGATGACCCCTACGACTTCGGTCGTATCACAGCAGCCAACTCACTTTCCGACGTCTATGCCATGGGTGGCAGACCGCTCACCGCGATGAATCTGCTGGCGATGCCGTGCTCGCTCCCACCGGAGGTGACTGCCGAGGTGCTTCGCGGCGGTGCCGATAAGGTGCGCGAAGCTGGCGCGGTGATCGTGGGTGGTCATACGATCGATGACAAGGAACCAAAGTACGGCCTGTCGGTGATGGGTGTAGCGGAGCCGGATAAGGTCGTGCGCAATATCGGCGCCAAGCCGGGAGACCTGCTCGTGCTCACCAAGCGCATCGGTGTCGGTATCCTCAACACTGCCATCAAGCAGGGACTCGAGACCGAAGAGAGCCAGCGCGATGTCATCGAGAGCATGGCACACCTCAACCGTGCCGCTGCTGAGGCTATGGTGGAGGTGGGCGTGCATGCGGCGACCGACATCACCGGCTTCGGACTGGCCGGCCACATCCGGGAGATGGCCGCAGGTAGCGGATGCGCGTGTGAGATCGTGCTCGACGAGGTGCCTACGTGGCCGGGTGTGATCGAGTACGCTGAGGCGATGGTGCGACCGGGTCGTACTGCAGACGTGGTGGCCTATCTCGATGAGTTCACTGACTGGGGTCCTGCGGGCTTCGTGTGGAAGGGTATCCTCGCCGACCCGCAGACGAGCGGTGGGCTGCTGATGGCAGTCGCTCCAGAGAAAGCCGATGCACTCCTCGCAGCGCTTGTAGCGCGAGGCGAGGAGGCTGTTATCGTCGGCAGTGCCTTTGATGGCGAGCCGGGCAGGGTGCGCATCGTCTAGGGTCTGGCGTATCGGGCGTGCCGCTACTTCTGTCGTGCCCACTTGAAGCCGGCGAACTGCCCCGAGACCTTCTCCATGAAGTCTGGCAGGCCGCCAGTGTAGCCAGCCTCTTTGAGTCTTACTTCGGCCTCAGCGGGTTTGATGCGACCGGCTTCCACGTCCTCGATGGTCCGCATGCCTTCGCGAATCTCGGGAGGTAGATGCTTGATCTCGTAGTCTTGCTTCGCGTAGCCCGCACGGACGCCTTCGAGTGAGTGGGTCGCCTTACCGGCCTGCTTGTAGGCGTCGAGCGTGTTGCCCTCGGCGTAGGCCTCCATGACCTTCGTCTCGTACGTCTTTCCGTAGCCCTCGGGGTCGATCAACGTCGAACGACCATCCTTCACCAGGTCGATATTGGGCGTGACCTGCGTCTTCTCCCACTTCCCGGTGCTTTCGTTGAAGACGGTCGCCTGATCGGCCATGTCCACGCTGGCCTCTGCATGGTACTGGTCGCTACCGAGTTGCTGGTGGTCCTTTGCCCACTTCGCCGCACCCCCGGAGTCGGTCGGTCCACCGGTCTCGCCGGCGAATATCTTCTGCGATTCAGCCACCCACGTTTCCTTCTTGAGTTCGATGAAGCGCTGATCGCCGGTGGCCGGGTCGTTCACCACGTAGCCCGCCCGGTAGTCGCGGTCCACACCGTCAGGGGTGCCAACGTTACGGATCTCGATCTCGCGGCCCTTGGCGTCGGGGACGTTCTGTTCGATCCAACTCTTCAGCTTCGCGTCGTGGCCCGCATAGATCTTTGCGCGGGTCGAGGTGACCTTCTTCCAGAGGTCGGGGTGGCTTTTCCGGAGTTCACGCATCGCGTCTGGATCGCGCATGATGCGCTCGACTGTCGACGGGTCGACCTCGCCGAAGGTACCGGCCTTTTGCTTGAGGTCGTTGGCGATGGCTTCGGCCCGGGCGGTGGGATCGCTGCTTGTGGACCGGGGATCGGCGTCGGGTGCTTTCTCGGGGGCGGGTCGCTCCAGTTTCTGCTCCGGCTTTGTCTCCGCATCGGCCCCGGCCTGGGCGGGTTTCTTCATCGGTTCGGAGGCTTCGGTTTCGGGTGTGCGATCCCGGGGTGGGGTCTCGGTGTCGGGCACCCCTGTCCTTGGCCGAGCGCCGGTATCCACATCGCTGCCAGGGGTGCGGGTGCGGGGAGCATCGGGTGACCCGTCGTCAGGTGTGGTGGTCGGGGTGCTTGGCGCAGGCGCATCCCCTGCTGCGGGCGTTCTCGTGCGTGGGGCGTCCGGAGTGGTCGCTGGCGTGTTCGTCCGTGGAGCATCAGGTGCGGCTCCGGGTGTTCTGGTGTGCGGTGTATCGGGAGTCGCGGCCTTCGGCGCGCCAGCATCGACTCCGACAGCACCCTTCCCGCGCAGCGAGGACAGCGTGATACCACGCTTACTGGCGGCCCACTTGAGGAATGCGATAAGGCCTTCGTCGCGGAGTTGACGGCCGACGTTGTTCATTGCATTGGTGACCGAGAGGTCGGGGTCGTTGTAGAGCTCCTTGGCGAAGAAGTAGGCGATGAACAGTGCGTAGCCCATCGCCTTGCCCTTACCGGAGAGCCTGGTGAGGAAGTCCGGGTCGGTGACCGCGCCTTCGAGCATATCGGTGATCGTGGAGGTTTGCGCCACGAGCCAGTCATCGAGGCTACCCCCGGCGAGCCATATCTCCATCGCCGAGACGAGTAGCGGCTTGAGCATGCCGATGGCCATCGAGCCTACTACGCCGAGATACGAGCCGCTTGCCACGCCGAAGGCGATATCGCCGCACCACGAGACCCAGTCCAGCGTGTCTTCGATGAGCTGGTACCACCATGCGGCGTCGAGGTGCTCGTGTTTCTCCTTCATCAGTTGGTCGTAGGCGAAGTCCCAGATCTTCTTGCGCATGTAGAAGAGGCCCTCGGCGCCCATTGTGCGTGAGCGTTCGGTCACGAGCGCATAGAGGCGTTCCTGGTGCTCGAAGGGGACGTAGTTCTGGATGATGTCGAGGCAGTTGTCGCGCTCGACCTCCCAAGCCGCCGAGAAGGGCTCCATGTCGATGCCGAGAAGGCGAAGAGGTACGAGTGCCGAGAAGCGGTCGGCGTCGTAACCTGCGATGCTCGCCCGGAGCGCTGCCGGGACGGGTTCGCCTGCGGTAGGGAGCTTCCGCTCGAGCGAGGCGTTGAAAGTCGCGCTCGGGATGTTGAGCGGGCGGGTGCCGGCGGACTCGACGGTGAGGCCGGCCACATGCAGCCCGGCGTAGCCGCTCGTACCCTCCTGGCCGCCGATCTCGAGGATGGCTTGAGCGGCGAGTCCGATATCGGGGGAGATGTCACCGGTCGCGAGATCGAGGACGAAGACGCGGAGGTCGATCGCGGTCGGTCGGGCAGAGCCGTCGGCAGCGAGCGGGAACGCACCGGTGGACGGGTCGACGTTCGTTCGGTCGACGAAGAGTCCTTCCTGTGTGACGATCACGTCCACGTGCCTTCGGAGCTCGTCGTAGCCCTCAGCGGTGGCGACGACCACGAGAGTGGAGGCGGTCTGTGGACGAGTGGGATCGAGATTCTCGCTGCCGTCTTCGGTGAGCGTGAGCGTTGCGGCGGCAGGGCCGGTCGGCTCGATCGAGGGCGTTGCGATCGCGCGTGAGCCCTCGCGCCACTCGGTGTTGAACTGCCACGGAGTGTCGCCCGCGTTGATGATGGTGATGGCGATTTCGGCGCTCGTTCCGGACTCGGCGGCAAGAGAGACCGAGTCCGGCTTCGCATCGATCTCCGGTAGGCCGGCGAGCGGGATGGTCACGAGTTCCGTGAGCGGTCGCTCGCCGAGCCATGCACTCACGCGCACGGTGGCGCTCTCGGGCGGCTGTACCGGGTTTGTCGGGTCGGGTTGAGACGCCATCACTGTGATCGCACGGCCGTCCTCATAGTCGATCGCTTCGGAGATCTCGAGCCACTCCGAGTCCTCTGCGAACCCGATCGAGGCCCGGATGCTCGCGGTGTCGAGTGCGGTATCGGTGGCGTCGGTGCCGAGGAGTTCTACGGCCGCGATGAGCGTGATCGAGTGCTCGCCCTGCGTGCGGAGTGCGAGTGTTCCTGCGGGTTCGATGTGCGTGACGATGCGACTCTCACCGGCAGCAGCGACGGCAACCGTAGTGGTGGCCATCCCCAGTGCCGACCGTGCCTCGACGTTGATGGTCGAGCCCATTGCGATGGCGTCTGTCTGCCACACCACGGTCGAGAGTGTGCCATACGCGGTCTGCGGTCGGACGCTCACGCCGGCAGGCGGATGGAGTACGATCGCTGCGTCGGCGGCGGGTTGGTAGGAACCGTTGGCGAGCACCTTGAACGCCTGTGCGGTGAAGGCTGCCGAGTGCTCGGCACTCACTTGGAGCGAGCGGGTCGAGAGTTGGAGGATGTAGCCCACCGGTTGGTCGGGAGAAGGTTCCTCGTCGCCGGTCTTGGCGCGCGTGCTCGCCGCAGCACCGGCGAGTGCGACCGCAGCAGCAGCGACCGCGGCGATACCGGCTCCGACCGTGCGCCATGGCGAGGTGCTGCCGCCGCCGGTGCCCGGAGCACCCGTACCGGCGGCCGTTCCGTCGATCGGATGGAATCGAAGTGATGCAAGGACCGACTCGACCTCGGCAACGAGCGGGTCGAGCTCAGCGCCATGATGTTCACCCATCGCCGGAGGAGCTTCCGACCACCATACCGAGGCGTGCGCGACGACCAGGATCCCGCTGTCATCCCCTGCGGGGATCCAGTAGACCCAGCTTTCGCCGTACTCGGCGTCACCGACCCCGTTGTCGTACTCGAGCCGGACGGACGAGCGGTTCACATATGCGTCAAGGCCGCCGAGTGTCGTCCGCTGCGCCCCTGACCAGCCGCGCAGGGAGGGGTCATCGACGGGTCGGTACAGATAGTCCTCATTCGGCGGGATCTGTGATGATCGCGCCATGAAGTCCTCGAACGAGGTGAAAGCCGAATAGTATTGGTCGGTTCGATAACCGCGCCCCACGATGCGGGCATCGATCCCCAGCGAGCCGGACCAGTCCAGACCGTTGGAGCCGTCCGCGCCGCGGGCGGCTCCCGCGTGGAAGACAGGCTCCCCGAGGGAGTTCTCATCGGTGATGTACCAGCCATCGCTGTGGTCGTCGCCGGGAGCGGCTTCCTTTGGCACCTTGTATTCGGAGACGAGCAGGCTCTCGGCGAGGGCCACCGTCGGAAGCACGAGCAGCGCCGCGATCGAAGCCAGTGCGAGCCAGGCAGCAGCGCGGTGGACGAGACCGCGGTGGCGGATGAGCGCACCCATCATGACCGCCTCCTCAGGGCCACCGAGGCTGTCTTGACGGCCATCGTGAGCGCCGAGGCTATAGCGACGGCCATCGAGAGTGTCGACAGCAGCGGCATGCCGCCGCGCAGACCCCCGATGAGGGTGATGCCGAGCGACACCACCTGCACGAGTGCGGTGATCAGCGAGACGACGCCCGTGAGGCTGCGCAGTGCGCCGCCCTTGGAGCCGGTGATGAGCGAGAGGAGCGCGGTCGTGCTGCCTGCGAGCACGCGGGGAAGGGCACCTACGAGTGCGCTACCACCGCCGGAGAGGCCCGCCACGAGCAGATCGAGGCCTGCGGTAACGGCCATCGCGAGTCCGGGTTTCTTGAGGGAGCGCTGCACGAGCATGCGAGCGCCGGGCATCGCAGCACCGGAGAGCATCGCGCGAAGGTCGGGCGTCTCGCCTGCGACGATCGTCTGCCAGGGGAGGCCGGCGGTCATCCCTGCGACGCCGGCCACCTGAGCGGCGGTACCGTACGCCTGGCGTGTCGTTCGTGCGGCATGACTGGCCTGTTGTGTGAGGGTAGGAGCGTGCGCTGCAGGTGTCTTGCTTCGGGGAGCTCCACATGCGGTGCAGAAAGCCTCATCCCCCGCGAACCTGGCGCCACATGCCGTGCAGAACCCCACCCGGGCCGCGTCCATGGGCTCTCCTCACCGATGGCAGCCTCTCTGCTACGAGCAGTGTAGAGCACGCATCGGCGAAACCGCTAGAATGGCATCCATGGATAACAACACGCTGCTCCGCTCACTGCCAAAGGTCGACGAACTCCTCAAGCGGGAGGACGTCGGCGCGCTCGACATCGCCCACGGGCGCACACTCACCCTCGAGGCGCTTCGCGAGGCGCTCGACGCTGCTCGCGTCGCGATCCGTGCAGGCGAACTCGCCGAGGTCTCGGCGGATGATATCGCTGCCGACGCGGCCGTTCGGCTTGCGCTCAAGGTTCGCCGGTCGCTTCGGCGCGTCATCAACGCCACCGGCATCGTCGTGCATACCAACATCGGACGCTCGCCGCTCGCCGACGCTGCCGTCGAGGCGGTCGCCGAGGTCGCACGCGGCTACTCCACGCTCGAGTACGACGTGCCGAGCGGGGCGCGCGGCAGCCGTCACGTGCACGTCGAGGAGCTGATCTGCCGGCTCACGGGTGCCGAGGCTGCAATGGCCGTCAACAATAACGCCTCCGCCGTACTTCTCGGTCTGGCTGCGCTTGCACGTCGCAAGGAGGCGCTCGTCAGCCGGGGCCAGCTCGTGGAGATCGGTGGCAGCTTCCGCATCCCGGACATCATGCGTGAGAGCGGTGCCAAGATGGTGGAGATCGGCACCACCAACAAGACGCATCTGAGCGACTACGAGAACGCCATCACGCCGCGCACCGGGCTCATGCTCAAGGTGCACACGAGCAACTACCGCGTCGTAGGCTTCACCGAGGAGGTCTCGCTCGAGGAGCTGGTGGCGCTCGGTGCCGGGCATGGTATCCCCGTCTTCGAGGATCAGGGTTCCGGCGTGCTCATCGATCTTGCCCGATTCGGCCTGCCTGGTGAGCCAACGATCGGCTCGGCCGTGGCCGCAGGTGCGGATCTCGTGTCCGCCAGCGGAGATAAGCTGCTCGGCGGACCGCAGGCGGGTATCCTCGCGGGCAAGCGCGAGGTCATCGCGAAGCTCAAAAAGCATCCACTTGCGCGTGCGGTGCGGCTCGACAAGATGACGCTTGCCGCGCTCGAGGTGACGCTGCGCCTCTACCTGGACGAGGACCGCCTGTTCTCCGAGGTGCCGACGCTCCGCATGCTCACGATGCGCTTCGAGGAGATCGAGGCACGGGCGGGAGCGCTTGCATCGGCGATCCGCGATGCATGCGGCGAGAGCTGCAGTGTCACGGTCCAGCCCGACGTCTCACGTGCGGGCGGCGGGGCGCTGCCGATGAAGGACATCCCTACCACGGTCGTGGCGATCGAGCCGCGGAGCATAAGCGCGGTCGTACTCGAGGAGCGGCTCCGTCTCGGCGAGCCCACTGTGATCGCACGCATCAAGGATGGTCGCGTGCTGTTCGACCCGCGGACGCTTCGAGTCACCGAGGAGCCCGAGGTCGTCTCCGCAGTGGCGTGCGCCGCGCGGGAGGTGTAGCTCGTGCCATCCCTCGTACTTGGCACGGCCGGTCACATCGACCACGGCAAATCCACGCTCGTCAAGGCGATCACCGGGGTCGATCCCGACCGTCTTGCCGAGGAGAAGGAACGCGGCATCACCATCGAGCTGGGATTCGCGCAGCTCGGCCTGCCGAGTGGGCGGACGATGGGTGTCGTCGACGTCCCCGGGCACGAGCGGTTCGTACGCCAGATGGTAGCCGGCGCCACCGGCATCGATGTAGTGATGCTCGTAGTGGCCGCCGATGACGGCGTGATGCCGCAGACGCGCGAGCACCTCGCGATCATCGACCTGCTTGGCATCCCGCGCGGTGTCGTGGCCATCACCAAGGCCGATCTCGCCGACGCCGACTGGATCGAGCTGGTAGCCGAGGACGTTCGTGCGCTCATCGCAGGAACGAGCATCGCCGATGCGCCGATCGTGCCCGTGAGCGCTCGTAGCGGCACCGGCATCCCCGAACTGCTCGCCACGATCGATGAGGTGGCCTCCGAGGCCGAGGCGCGCCACTCCAATCTTCCGCTCCGCCTGCCGGTGGACCGTGTGTTCACCATTTCGGGTGCGGGCACGGTCGTGACCGGCACGCTGTGGAGTGGCGTGGCCAAGCGCGACGATCAGGTTGAACTCATGCCGAGCGGCAAGCGAGGTCGCATACGCTCGGTGCAGATGCATGGTATGCAGGCTGAGAAGGCCGTAGCCGGTAACCGTGTCGCGCTGAATATCGTGGGTCTCGATACCGACGAGATCTCGCGGGGTGACATCGTAGCCGAGCCGGGGACACTGACCGTCACGGATCGCTTCGACGCGCGGGTCACCTACCTTGCGAGTGAGGAGAAGCCGTTCGAGACCGGCGCGCGCGTGCACGTGCATCACGGCACGCGCGAGGTGCTCGGCCGGGTGCTGCTCATGGGTGCGGCACAGCTGCAACCGGGAGAGAGCTCGCTTGCACAGATACGCCTGGAGGAGCCGCTGTCGCCGCGTTACGACGACCGCTTCATCATCCGGTCGTATTCGCCGATGTGGACGATCGGTGGTGGTACCGTGCTCGACGTGCTGCCGCCGCGACGCACCACGCTGAAGGCCCATGAGCGCGAGCTGCTCGACGCTCTACTGGCACACGATCTCTCGGGAGCGGCACTCGGACTCCTTGCAAGTCGCGCCATCCCGATGACTTCCGCACAGGTGGCATCCGCCATCGGCGTCCCGCGACCGCAGGTCGCCGATGACCTCAATCGCGCTTCTCTCGAACGTCTCAAGGTCGGCGGGGAGACGTACTTCGTCGTCGGCGAGGCACAAGAGGCGCTTCTCCAGGCTGCTGAGCGCGAGCTGCTCGCACACCACGACGCCGACTCCCGCGCCACGGGCCTGGCCGTGGGTGCGCTTCGCGATCGCGTGGATCGTCGTCTCGAGCCGAAGGTGTTCGACGCACTGCTGGAGATCGCCGTGCAGCGCGGTTCCATCGTGCTCGTCGGTGGGGAGGCACGCCATCCCCGGGCGGCGTCCACGGCGCTTGCTGCTGAGGGGGAGGCTGCCGAGAAGCTCGGCGCGCTCCTCAAGACCCAGGGACTCGCGCCGTTCGCGACCGCTGAGCTCGCGGCCGAGGCGGGGGTCGATCCCGGCCTTGCGCGCAAGGTGCTCGGTCGTCTTGCTGCCGATGGCAAGCTGCTCCGGCTCAGCTCGGATCTGCACTTCGATGCGGAAGCGGTGGAAGACGCGCGCGCGAAGATCGTGGCGCACCTGAGGGAGCACGGTACGATCCTGGCCAAGGATGCGCGTGACCTCGTGGGGTCGAGTCGTAAGTTCATCCTCCCGCTGCTCGAGCACTTCGATCAGCAGGGGATAACCAAGCGGGATGGTGATATCCGCGTGCTCGGCCCGCGCGGATAGTAGTCACGCCAGGGGCGGGTCTTTCCCGTGAGTGAGTATTTCTTGTGGTGTATTCATCGTGCTAGTATCGCCTGGGGAAAATCGATGGTGCAGTCTTCGGTTCGCCTGCTAACGCGGAGCGAAGTATGGGAGACCATGTCATGGGGGTACGTCGCAACGCCGGAGGTATTTTCTCACTCAGTCTTGTGCTGCTTCTTGCAGTAGCGTTGACGCAGGTGGCGCCACTCGCATTCGCCGAGGACAACAGCGCGCCGGTGGCGCTTGATGATCCCGCACTCGAGACGGCATTGCGCAAGGTGCTCGCGAGCGATGGCGTGAAGGGCGATCGCTTCGGCACCGCAGTCGCCATCGACGGTGACACCGCGGTCGTCGGGGCGTACTACGAGGGCGAAGTGGGCAACACCTGCGGTTCGGCCTATGTGTTCGTCCGCTCTGGCGCAGAGTGGGAAGAGCAGCAGAAGCTCACCGCCTATGATGGCAAGGATACCGACCACTTTGGCTACTCGGTCGCCATCGACGGCGACGCCGTCATCGTCGGGGCGCCCGACGAGAGTGAGATGGGCAACAACTCCGGCTCGGCCTACGTGTTCGTCCGCTCCGACACGACCTGGGAGCTTCAGCAGAAGCTCACCGCCCTCGATGGCTCGGATGGCGACCGGTTCGGCTACTCGGTCGCCATCGACGGCGACACTGCCATCGCCGGGGCGCTCCTCGATGACGATAAGGGTACCGACTCCGGCTCGGCCTACGTGTTCGTCCGCTCCCGTGCAGAGTGGGAAGAGCAGTGCAAGCTCATCGCCACCGACGGCGTCGCCGGCCTCAAGTTCGGCACCTCGATCGCTATCGACGGTGGCACTGTCATCGTTGCAGCGCGCTTCGATGACGACAAGGGTACTAACTCCGGCTCGGCCTACGTGTTCGTCCGTGCTGGTGAACAGTGGACACAGCGGCGCAAGCTCACCGCTGTCGACGGCTTGGCCGACGATGAGTTCGGCAGTTCGGTCGCCATCGATGGCGGCACCGCCATCGTCGGGGCACGCTTCGATGACGATAAGGGTACCGACTCCGGCTCGGCCTACGTGTTCGTCCGTGTTGGTGAGCGGTGGATACAGCAGCGCAAGCTCATCGCTGCCGACGGCGCGCCCGACCACTGGTTCGGCACCTCGGTCGCCATCGACGGCGACACTGCCATCGTCGGCGCGTGCCTCGATGACGACAAGGGTACTAACTCCGGCTCGGCCTACGTGTTCGTCCGCTCCGGCACGACTTGGGAGGATCAGCGCAAGCTCACTGCTCCCGATAGTGTGCCCGACCACTGGTTCGGCGCCTCGGTCGACATCGACGGTAACACCGTCATCGTCGGGGCGTACGGAGGCGACGACAAGGGCAAGGACTCCGGCTCGGCTTACTTCGCACAGACGACGGGTGGTTACACGACCGATGAGGGCACGCAGCTCACGGTTCCGGCACCCGGCGTGCTTGGCAATGACTCCGATGCCGACGGGGATCCGATCACTGCTGTGCTGGATGCCGATGTAGGGCATGGCACGCTCACTCTTGCCGCTGACGGCTCGTTCATCTACATGCCCGATGCCGGTTTCAACGGTGTCGACTCCTTCATGTACAAAGCCTCGGACGGTAGGAGCTTATCTGTCGCTGCAATCGTCACCATCACCGTCAGACGTGTCGATGTCATGCCGCTGGCCCCGCCCGTTGTCACGATCGTCCAACCCGTACTGAGTGGGTCCAGCGGGTCCAAGACTCCTCAGGTCATGGTACGTGAAGAGTCCGCCGAGGCGACGGCGATCGCCCCGGTGGCCTCATCGGCAAGCGTGACTTCCTCGAGTCCTGCGGCGACTCCGAAGACCGTTGAGGCGGCGTCCGGCCCGGATGATGTTCCGGGCGGCGGCTTTCGGGAGTTGCTGCTGCCGGTGTTGGGCGGACTTGCCGCCGCTGGAGTCGCAGTCTGGGCGACCATCCAGTGGGGACAAGAGGCATTTGAGCGTCTCGCGGCGCTTCGCAGAGGGAACGGCTGATATTTGGGTTGCCATTTGTCGCGCGCCCCAGGAGAATACCCCCTGGAGGTGGATGGGGCCTGGTGGCTCCCGCGGTCTTCAAAACCGTAGTGGGGCGTGAAGAGCGTCCTGGGTGTGTTCGATTCGCACGCACCTCCGCCATATACCCTCAACGGGCCCCCCGGTGGCCTCTCGCAGTCGTTCCTCTCATTCGGGGAGTCATCGATGAAGGAGTGCGCGATGAGAGAATGCGAACTCAGTTGTACGGTCCGTAGCCTCGGACTCGCGTGTGATGAAGAGGGCTGCATCCGAGCGCAGAAGGCGACCAGAGGAGGACTGACGTGGATACTATAGAGGCGATCCTTACGCGCCGTTCCATCCGCGCGTATACCGAGGAGCCGGTAGCGGATTCCGACCTGGAGGCGATCCTGCACGCTGCTATGGCTGCGCCTTCAGCAGGTAACCAGCAGCCGTGGCACTTCGTGGTGACCGATGATCGGGAGCGACTCGCGAAGTGGGCCGAGACGACGCAGTATGGATCCATGCTGCTCAAGGCACCGCTCGCGATCGCCATATGTGCCGACACGCGGGACATGCGATATTCCATGATGTGGCAGCAGGACTGCTCGGCCGCTGTGGAGAATGCGTTGCTCGCGATCCATGCGCTCGGTCTCGGCGCGGTATGGCTCGGCTTTTGGCCCAAGATGGAGCGCGTGGAGCCCCTACGGGCGGTGCTCGATCTGCCCGAGGGCGTGGAGCCGCTGTGCGTGATCGCTGTGGGACATCCTGACGAGCACAAGCCGTCAGTCGATCGCTATCAGGCCGATCGGGTGCATCGGAACCTATGGTGAATGGTGCTCTGTTCGAGGCGCACGCCCTGCGCTTCGTGCGGCATGGTGACACAGGGCCATTCACGGTGCTCGATGGCGTTGACCTCACGGTCGACCGGGGTGAGGTCGTAGACATCTCCGGACCGTCCGGTTCCGGAAAGACCACTTTGCTCCGGGCGCTCGCACTCATGCAGCCCGGGACTTCGGGCGAGTTGCGACTGGACGATCTCACGCCCGATGAGATCGGGTCTCGAGAGTGGCGGACGCGCATCGCGCTGGTGCCGCAGCGACCGGTGATCCTCGCGGGGGATGTGCGCCGCAACCTACTGGAGCCGTGGACGCTCAAGGTGCGCGCCGAGGCCACGCCCCCCGACGACGATGAGTTGCGCGCCGCGCTCGATCGCGTCGGCCTTGACGATATCGCACTCGATCGGGAGGCGGTGAAGCTCTCCATGGGGCAGGCGGCGCGCGTGGCGCTTCTCCGTGTGGTGCTCACCGCGCCCGACGTACTCTTGCTCGATGAGCCCGATGCGGCTCTCGACGCTGCCTCGGCGGCGCAGGTCGCGGCACTCACCGAGCAGTTCGCCAGAGGTGGCGCGGTCGTGCGGGTGCGTCATCAGCGGCCGGATGCAGTGTCTGCGCGGCGACTGCGCCTGTCGGCAGGACGGCTTCGCGGGGTGGGCGACAGTGACTGAGACTGCCGGCGTCGTGGCGATCGGCTGGCCCCAGTTGTTGCTGGCGGCGGGCTTCATGGTATTCGTCGGGCTGATATCGATACGTCTCTCTCTCGGCATCGAGAAGGACCTCGCGATTGCCACGGTACGCACGTACGTGCAGCTCTTCATCCTCGGTCTGACGCTTCGGTGGGTCTTCAGCATCGACAGCCCCTGGCTGGTGCTCGGCATGATGGTGGTGATGGTGCTCGCGGCTGCGCGCACCATCGTGAGGCGGGCTCCCGACGCACCGCCGGGTGTGTTCAGCAGCTCGGCGGTGTCGATGGCGCTCACCGGATTTATCGTGACGTTTGCGGTGACCGGTCTCGTGGTGCAGGTGGAGCCGTGGTATCGGGCGCAGTACGTCATCCCGCTTGCCGGCATGGTGTTGGGTAACTCGATGACCGGCATCGCACTCGCCCTCGAGCGGGTGTTCGCCGATCTGGACTCGCGCGCCGAGGAGCTCGTGGCATTCGTGGCACTCGGCGCGACGCCCTGGGAGGCTGCGGCGCCGAGCGTCCGGAAGGCGATCTCGGCGGCGCTCATCCCCACGATCAACTCGATGGCTGCCGCAGGGATCGTATTCATCCCGGGGATGATGACCGGGCAGATCCTCGCCGGTGCCGATCCTCTTGCTGCAAGTGGCTACCAGATCGTGGTGATGTTGATGGTCGCAGCAGCTACGGCCGTCGGCTCGGTGACTGGCGTGATGCTCACATTCCGGCGCCGCTTCAGCGCCGATGGCGTGTATCTAGAGAAGGGCATCCGTGAGGATGTCGGTGCGGCGATCCAAGAAGGGTCGAATGGTCACAAGGACTGACCCGCTGTGTGTCGTATCCCCAGAGCAGGAGGCTATTCCGTCGAGGTTGCCCCGACGAGGATGGGACCCTACACTATCGTGGACCGTGGACCAGCCACGGCTGTCGGGAGGGTCATGACGGCTTTCGAGCTCTACCTCAAGCGCAACGCCAAGAAGTTCGACTCCTACCTTGCTGATTTTTTCGGCAACGGTACGCACGAGGACATGAAGCGGTATCTCTACAAGCCGCTGAAGGAGTACACGCGCAACGCGGGGAAGCGGCATCGTCCGCTCATCTGTCTGCTTGCTGCCGAGGCGGTCGGCGGCGATACCAGGCTGGCGTGGGCGTCTGCGGCGGCTATCGAGCACTTCCACACGGCGGCGCTCATCCACGATGACATCATGGACAGCTCGCTGACACGACGTGGTGAGCCGTGCCTGCACGTGGTTGAGGGCGATGCGCTCGCGATCAACTCCGGTGATCTGGCGCTCTCTCTCGTGACTGGTGCCGTTGTCAACGACCCGGGACTCGAAGATGGGGTGAAGCTCCGGGTGCTCAAGGAGCTTGTCGATATGACCAGTCGCACGATTGAGGGGCAGGCGCTCGACATCGGTTGGGCACGTGACGACAGGTTCGATATCACCGTGCAGGACTACCTGACGATGGCTAATCACAAGACCGCGTTCTACTCGGGTGCTATACCACTGGCGATCGGAGCGATCATCGGTGGCGGTACCGATGAGCAGGTCGCCGCTCTCAGGTCCTTCGGGATGGCGGCCGGCCTCGCGTTCCAGATCCAGGACGACGTACTCAACCTGGTCGGGACTCGCGAGGCTACCAAGAAGGATTTCCGGAGCGACATCACCGAGGGCAAGCGGACGTTGGCGGCGGTGCACGCGCTCGAGCACTCGACGCAGCGGGACCGGCTCTTGGAGATCCTCGCGGCGCGTACCGAGGACGCTGCACTTCTCG
>Ga0265295_1002129_pt1 | contig 32511 bp, 24 predicted proteins | sample Munlansysbiofilm_FD_192503 | JGI IMG/M metagenome (GOLD analysis project Ga0265295, IMG submission 192503) | Leachate microbial communities from a municipal landfill in Southern Ontario, Canada - Methane capture system biofilm | ecosystem: Engineered > Solid waste > Landfill > Unclassified ... | reverse complement strand
ATTACCCCCTATATACCCTGTAAAGATAAAATCAACTCGTCAAAAAAACAACCTATCAAAGAACTTATTTTGTTTATTTTATTAATGATCAGTATTTTGTGCCAGTTTGTTAACTAAACGACATTGACTTATTAATTATAATATTTCAACCTGTTTATTTTACTTTTTAAATAGGATTATTTAAACCCGCATTATTCATCAAATTTGAAAAAGACGAATGCAAATGCGGGTTACCCCGACATGGCTGAGCCCAATTTCGGGCAACAAAATTGGTTTTGAGGTCTAGTCGCTGTCGGAGACCCCAATTATATTCATTCGAATAATTGGGGTTAATTAATATTTGTCATATAATCTATATTATGTTAAATAGAGTGTTTGATAATATACCCCATTAAAACAAAAAAAGGCTGGCAAAATGCCAGCCCTTCTGTAAGAAGATATCAGTAAGTTTATTCCCCTTTAGTAAGTTTCTTCATCTTTTCGTACTTCTCTTGGTATTCTTCGCTCTCATTGCGGTACCTAAAATATAGATTACGTAATGTCTCAACAACCACCTCATTCGAAGGGTCTAATCCGTACGCTTGCTCCATATACGGTATGCTGTGTTTAAACTCAATATGAGCTTTAGCAATTAATGAATCGTACTTTTCAACTTCTCTTGCTGGTACCTTATTGGCTTCCTCGATATACTTAACACCTTTATTAAAGTAAAGAACTCCAATATTATATACAGCATCATAAAAATCTGGCTTAATTTCCAGAGCTTTTTCATAAGATTTAACTGCTTCATCAAAATTTTCTAGGTTATCATGTACCGTACCCGCAGCAAAATGTAGTGATGGCACATTAGGATCAGTTTCTAACGCTTTATTTATGTAGTCAAGTACCTTTGTGGGGTCATCCCCTTTATTAATATAGTAATTGATTAAACCGTATAGTATAGACTGGTTATTTGGAAATTTGATAAAACCTGTTTCAAGGTAATCTAAGCCTTCTTCTGCTCTCTCTAAACTTTGATATGCATCAAAAAGATTGTAGTAAATATTACCCTCACCTCCTTCGTAACCATAATCAATCGCCTTTTTGTAATAAGAAATAGCTGTTTCATAATCAGTATCAAGCTGTGCCGATAATCCTGCGTAGTAAATAACAATAGTGTCAACCTGGCTCACCAGTGGGTTTTGCCCTACTTCCACAGCTCTACCAAAATAGTCGGTAGCTGCTTTGTAATCTTTTTTAGCATAATTGCTTGTTCCCTCAGAAATATTGGCAAATTTAAGCCTGGTGAGCATCTCTGCTAGGCTCTTGTTGGCCTTCCCTTTCTCGTCAAGCTCCTCGGCTTTCATAAAACTTTCATATGCTACAACAAGAGGTTCATCAACAAGGTTGTCAGTAAACGTCCAATACTCTAGTGAACCATTGATAAAGTAAAAATTAACCCTATCCATTTTATACTCGGTAATCGTGATACCATCCTTTTCAAATTCTTTTTGTTCGTTGGGTTTACCAACAATCAAATCAAATTCAGGAACTGACATACCACTTTGTGTACTTAAAGTCATAGCATCGTACACATCAAGCATAAGTTCGCCGTGCGATAGCCACGTTTTGTATTTAAGACTCCTTTTTTCGTGCTGAATCCTGACATTGCTTTTGTCGACTTTCTTTTGCAGCGACTTAAAATTTACCTGCTGTGATGTTTGTGCAAGTACTGATGTTGCCATTATAGCGGCAGATAAAAATAAAATTATTCGTTTCATTCTACTCAGGTTTTTTTATAGTTAAATATTAAAATTAAACGCTTAAAATATAGCTAGTTTTCGTTTTCGCCCTGTATCTCTTCAATGCTTAAATCCTCTATATTCTGATCTTCATCATCTGCATCAACCTTTGCAACCGCAGCTATGGTGTCATCTTTTCTAAGATTAATAAGCCTAACCCCCTGGGTTGCCCTACCAGCAACTCTAACATCAGAAACGGCTAGCCTTATTGCTATGCCGCTTTTATTAATAATCATCAGGTCATCATCATCGGTAACGGGTTTTATTGCAATAAGTTTACCTGTTCTTTCAGTAATGTTGATTGTTTTAACCCCTTTACCCCCACGATTGGTTGTTCTGTAATCATCAAAATTAGAACGTTTACCATACCCCTTCTCCGAAACTACGAGAATATCCACATTATCAGTATCTTTTACACAAATCATGCCAATCACCTCATCGTCTGGTTCAATAGAAATTCCACGTACACCACTGCTGGTACGACCAATGGGTCTAACTATACTCTCTGGAAATTTTATGGCTTTCCCCTTGTGCGAAGCCAGCATCATATGACAATCACCATCGGTTAAGCAAGCTTCGAGTAGCTGATCACCCTCTCTGATAGTAATAGCAATTACGCCATTTTGGCGTGGCCTGCTATAAGCTTCTAGCGATGTTTTCTTAATAACGCCCCTCTTAGTACCCAATATGATGAATTTCTTACTCACATATTCCGGATCGGTAAGGGTTTTAACGTTAATATATGCCTTTACATTATCGTCGGGTTCTATGTTAATTAGGTTTTGAATTGCTCTACCCTTAGAAGCCTTATTCCCCTCGGGTATTTCGTAAACTTTTAACCAGAAGCATTTTCCCTTTTCGGTAAAGAAAAGCATGGTATTATGCATAGAGGCTATATAAAGGTGCTCTATAAAGTCCTCATCGCGAGCGGCTACCCCTTTGGCTCCTACTCCACCCCTAGCCTGTAAGCGATACTCGGAAAGCAGCGTACGCTTAATGTAGCCTAGCTTAGAGATGGTGATAACAACATCGTCATCGGCATAAAAATCTTCGGGGTTAAATTCTCCCGCATCGGGAACAATTTTCGTTCTCCGCTCATCGCCATACTTCTCTTTAATCTCAAGAAGTTCATCTCGTATAATCTTCATTTGAAGAACCTCGTCCTGTAGAACAGAGTTGTAGTAATCAATCTTCCTCATAAGCTCAGCATGCTCATCCTTAACCTTGTCGCGTTCAAGCCCTGTTAAGCTTCTTAAACGCATATCAATAATTGCCCTGGACTGAAGGTCGCTTAGGTTAAAACGCGCCATAAGCTTTTCTCGAGCCTCATCGGGGGTTTGTGCTGCCCTTATTATGCTTATTACCTCATCAATATTATCAATCGCAATAAGCAAGCCCTCTAAAATATGAGCACGTTTTTGTGCCTGATCCAGCTCGTAACGTGTGCGTCGGAGTACAACCTCGTGCCTATGCTTTACAAAGTATTTTAGTAATTCTTTAAGGTTAAGCAACCTCGGTCTGCCGTTAACAAGTGCAATATTATTAATTGAAAATGAAGACTGTAAGGCTGTTTGCTTAAATAAATTATTCAGCACTACATTGGCAACAGCATCCCTCTTTAGGATTATAACAACACGGGTACCGTTCCTGTCAGATTCGTCATTTATATAGCTTATGCCCTCAATCTTTTTTTCGTTAATAAGGTCGGCAATTTTCTGTATCATATCGGCCTTATTCACTAGATAAGGCGTTTCGGTTACAATAATTTTGGTCCGACCAGTGTCTGTTTGCTCAATCTCTGTAGCCGAACGAATAACAACCCTCCCCTTACCGGTTCTATAGGCATCCTTAATACCTTGTATACCATATATTATGGCGCCTGTTGGAAAATCGGGGCCTTGTATATAGTTGATAAGATCTTCTATGTCAATATCAGGATTATCAATGTAGGCACATGCTGCATTAATAACCTCGGTAAGGTTGTGCGGAGGCATATTGGTAGCCATACCAACCGCTATACCCGAAGCCCCGTTCACTAAAAGTAAGGGTACTCGAGTAGGCATTACGGTTGGTTCCTCAATGGTATCGTCGAAGTTAAGCCTAAAGTCAACGGTATCCTTATCCATATCGCCCATAACATCTTCGGCAATTCTCATAAGCCTTGCTTCTGTATATCGCATGGCTGCAGGACTATCACCATCGATAGAGCCAAAGTTACCCTGCCCTTCAACCAATGGGTAGCGTAACGACCATATTTGAGCCATACGCACCATGGCATCGTAAACAGACGTGTCTCCATGTGGGTGATACTTACCCAGCACTTCTCCAACAATACGAGCCGATTTTTTGTAGGACTTACCAGGACCTAAGTTCAATCCATCCATCCCGAAAAGCACCCTACGGTGAACAGGTTTTAATCCATCCCTAACATCAGGCAATGCCCGTGAAACAATAACCGACATCGAATAATCAATGTAGGCTGTCTTCATTTCATCCTCAATGTTAACCGCTTTAATATTTTCTTCTCCAGTCATTTATGAATATATTTCTTGTGATAAAAACAGTTGTTTTATTCTGTAGATTTTAAACGTGCTAATGTACCAAATTTTAATGACTTTATATTAAAAAAAAAGAGTATTTATTAACATACTATCACAAAAAAAAGCGACTTTACAATAACACGCTCTATTCAACAATGATTATGTACTCTGTCCTGTTTTTCTAATTAAGAAATCCTTATTTTAACATCTCAATAAAAATTACCTTTAAATTTGCAGCTATTCAACTATAAAGGCAATAGTTAGCTGGATAGAGAAAGGAGTGTATGAAAATCAGTTTACTGATTAATAAGGAAGTCTTATCATTAATTTATAGTTTTGTGTCGTGATTATTTAAGTAGTATGTCCCCTACTCATTGAATTAAACCTTTATTATTTGCGAAAGATTATTAACCATAATCACAAAATGCTCAAATCACATAATTATGCCTAAAAACATTGCACTAAAATTTTTAATTCTTGGATATATACTCTTCATATGCTCGTCATGCAACATTAATCAATCAGAGCAGCTAAATATTGCTGACCATCAGGAATATATAACCACATGGCAAGAACAAAAATTCTCGATGTTTATACATTGGGGGCTGTACTCAATTCCGGCAGGAATTTGGGATGGCAAAAGAATTACAGGCTATAGCGAGCAGATAAAAGGGCACGCTAAAATACCCACAGAAGATTATCGGAAATTGGCGTTGGAATTCAATCCCACCATGTGGAATGCTGACTCTATAGCTTCATTAGCCAAAGAAGCGGGCATGAAGTCGATAGTTATGACGGCTAAGCATCATGATGGGTTTTGTATGTTTGCATCGAAATATACACCATTCAATATTTTGAATGCCACCCCTTATAAAAAGGACGTACTTAAAGAGCTGAGCGATGCCTGTAAGCGGCATAACCTTAAATTTGGGGTATACTTTTCGCTAATCGATTGGGATTACCCCGATGCACTACCCTTTACTTCGGTACGTAACTCCGACTCGATTCCTCCTTTGCATCATGAGTACAATCTTAACCAAATTCGGGAACTACTGACAAGCTATGGCGAGGTATCGGAACTTTGGTTTGACATGGGTGCGCCCACATACGAACAAAGCAGAGAGATAGCCGAGCTTGTAAAAGAATTGCAACCGAGCTGTTTGGTTAGCGGTAGAATTTGGAACGACCAAGGCGATTTTATGGTTATGGGCGATAATTATCAGCCTGACTTTAAAATGGGTGTACCATGGCAAAGCCCAGCGTCCATGTTTCGCGAAACGTGGAGCTACCGCTCATGGCAAGAAAGGCCAAGTGTAGAAGATAAAATCAACGAAAAAATACACGACTTAGTAAAAGTTGTGAGCTCGGGTGGAAACTACCTCCTCAACATTGGCCCTAAAGCCGATGGCTCCATTGTGCCGTTCGAAAAACAGGTACTTGATGGCGTAGGGAAATGGTTAAAGACCAATGGCGAATCGATATACGGAACGGAAGAATCACCCATCTCTAGGCAAGAATGGGGATACATCACGTCAAAACCCCAAAAACTATATCTTCATGTAGCTAATTATCCCGAAAATAATAGGCTTACTATTAAAGGGTTAAATATAAATATTACAAGAATTTACCCCCTCTCCGACCCCGATTTTGCGTTAAACTACAACGTTTCGAGTAGCGGCTGCGAAGTTGAGCTATCAGAAAAAATGGTCAGAAATAAGTATATCACCGTTATTGCGGTTGAATATAAAGGCGAACTAATATACACACCTACAAACGCATTGCATTTAAATGAGAATGGTATACTTGTCTTAACACCCGAAAATTCGGAGAATTACCATAGCTATAGCGGACACGATTACTACTCGAGTAAACCCACGGTAGTAAAAATGAAATGGTACGTGCTTAATAATTCTAATGAACCATTGGAAGTAGAAATAGCCCACACTAACAACGAAAGGAGCACCAAAGGACTAAAACTATCCATAAACGACGAAGCCCATATAATTGATGCCAGCAATTCCTATAATCACACTATAAATAACGTAAAGCTTCATACTGAAAGAATAAACACCATAGAAGTCGTTAATAAGAATCAAGATAATCCGCATAAAGGATTAAAAGTAGCGGGTTTGAGTATAACCATAAAATATATTTAACATTTTAAAGCGAATCAAGATGTCAATGCATAGTAAATCACGTCAAGCTTACATTGGACTTATACTGGTAACCATTATTATAGGGCTATCGTTTATTTTCGTAATAATTGGGTTAAAATACTCAAGCCCTATGGACCTGCTGGCCCATCGATTTACGGCAGCAGCAATATCTTTAGTATTCTTGTGGGTTTTTGGCCTCGTAAAGCTGCCACGTTTCAGCTTCAAAAAAGCCAAATGGTTGCTATTACTGTCCCTGTTCTATCCACTGCTATTTTTTGCGCTACAAACCTTCGGATTACAGCACAGCACAGCGTCCGAAGCAGGTATTATTTTTGCCACAACGCCCATAATCACGCTAATTGCAGCCAGCTTTTTTCTGAAAGAAAAAACCACGTGGTTGCAAAAAATCGGGATTGTACTATCAATTGCCGGAATTCTTTTCATAATCTATTTTACAGGTAATATTTCTGGAGGCACCACCCTAAAGGGCTTGTTACTGTTAATGTTATCCGTATTTGCATTGGTGGTATATTACGTTCTAGGTAAGGTTGTTACCGCTAATTTTTCTGCCATGGAGATTACGGTATGGATGACTATTCTTGCGTTCGTTGCGTTTAACGGTTTTAGCGTGGCCAGCCACATCCAAACCCATACCTTAAACCAATTCTTTAAGCCCTTGGGTCAGATGGAATTTCTTTGGGCAGTGCTCTATTTGGGCGTACTATCCTCAATGGTTACGGCGTTTCTCACTAACTTTGCTTTAACTCAGGTTCCCGCCTCACAAATAGCCGTATTCAATAACCTAAGCCCTTTGGTTTCTATTGCTGGAGGCATCATTATTCTTAACGAAACGCTGTATTCATACCATATTATAGGAGGATTATTGGTGTTGGCAGGCGTAGCAATGACCGTGTTTTTTAAACATCAAAAACGAAGTAAAAAGGATTTTTAACCTAGCTATTTGCATCTAGATATAGAAGAATAACCATGAAAAAACGTAAGCTAGAAATATGTTGCTTTACGGCACATTCGGCACTCAGGGCTGCACAAGCGGGAGCGCACCGAATAGAGCTATGCGACAATATTGCCGAGGGAGGCACAACCCCATCATATGCTACTATTGATTATGCGGTAAGGGGGTTACAAATTCCTGTTAACGTTATCGTTCGGCCACGGGGTGGCGATTTTTTGTATTCTGATATGGAATATCATCTTATAAAAGAGGATATTGCTCAGATTAAGAAGCTGGGTGCAAACGGCATCGTTATAGGCTTCTTAACACCTGAAGGTGAGATAGATGTAGATCGAACCGCCGAGGTTGTTAAATTGGCTGCACCCATGGACATTACTTTTCATAGAGCGTTCGACATGTGCATTAATCCTTTTATTGCGCTAGAGCAACTTAAAAAACTGAAAATTAATAGGATATTAACTTCTGGTGGATACCCAAATGCAGAAAAAGGCGCACACGTTTTAGCTAAGCTAGTACATAAAGCAAACGGAAAAATAGTTGTTATGCCCGGAAGCGGGATTAACGATAAAAATCTAAAAAAATTAATACATTTAACCCAAGCAAACGAGTACCACTCCAGCGCAAAAATTTATGTTGATGGTAATATGCAATATAGAAACACCGATGTTAGCATGAGTGGCAATGCTGCACCGAGTGAGTTTCGCCATGTTTCGGTTGATACTTCACAAATAAAGAGGATGCTAAGGATTTTAAACGAAAACTGATAAATCTCAAACTAATCGTTATGAAAATTAAACAAATACTAGTTGCATCAGTAATCCTATTGGGACTATTTGGTTGTCAACAACATAAAGAAAAATCGGAGACAGTAAAACCACGCATTGCTATTGCCGGACTGGCCATTGAGTGCAGTACCTTTTCGCCAGCGAAAACCGGGGTGGAAGGATTCCGTGCTCGCCGTGGCGAGGAGATATTTTCGTACTACCCATTCTTGCATGAGAATTCTGCCACACGGCAAAGGGCGCAGTATTTCCCAGCATTGCGGGGCCATGCCATACCCGGTGGAATTGTAACCCGTGAGGCATACGATACGCTAATGGCTGAGATGTTGAATAGGTTAAAAGAAAACCTGCCCTACGATGGCGTTTTTTTCGATATACATGGCGCCATGAGCGTTGTGGGGCTTGAGGACCCCGAGGGTGATATGATTAAGCGAGTTCGAGAGGTTGTTGGAAAGGATGCACTAATTTCCACATCAATGGATTTGCATGGAAATGTATCGTGGCGATTGGCACACCAGTCGGACCTAATTACCTGCTACCGACTAGCACCCCACGAGGATGCCATTGAATCGAAAAAGCGGACGCTAGTGAACCTACTCGATCGCTTAGAATCGGGGAAAGGCAAACCTGCCTATAAGGCATGGATTCCAATTCCTATTTTACTACCAGGCGAAAAAACCAGCACACGAATTGAGCCAGCAAAAAGTTTATATGCTCAGGTTGAACCCATTACAAAGCATGATGGTATTTTAGATGCCGCTATTTGGGTAGGCTACGCTTGGGCAGATGAACCGCGCAACAAGGCAGTAGTTATGGTTACAGGTGACGATAAGAACCAGGTAAAACATTCAGCCGAAACGTTGGCTCAATCATTTTGGGATGTTCGAGAAGAATTTGAATTCGTTGCCCCGGTGGCGCCGTTGGCCGAATGCCTAAAAATGGCCATAGAAAGCGATAAGCAACCTTTTATTATTAGCGATATGGGTGATAACCCAACCGCTGGTGGTGCTGGCGATGTTACCTGGACTCTTAAACAAATACTTAAAGACGATGCCTTTAAGAATCAAGATGGTCCATCATTAATTTACGCATCAATACCTGGGCCAGATTTCGTGAAAGAAGCCACTAAAATAGGCGTGGGTGGTAAAATAGACGCATTTGCAGGCGCTAAAATCGATAGTAGGTATGAAGGTCCCATAAGGCTGAAAGGAACCATAGAAACCATTAGCCATGGTGATAAAACAGCAAAAACCGAAGTGGTTGTCCGCGTGGGTAGCGTGCGAGTGATTGTTACCAAAAAACGGAAACCCTACCATTACGAGTCCGATTTTACCAATTTGGGGTTAAACCCACGTAAAACGGATATTTTGGTTGTGAAAATTGGCTATCTAGTACCCGAACTATATAACATGCGTGCCGGTTGGATTATGGCGCTTACGCCTGGTGGCGTAGACCAAGACCTACACCGACTGCCATACAAGAGGATAGATCGCCCCATGTACCCACTGGATAAAGATATGCCCAAGCCAGATTTAACGGCTCGATTTGTTCCACTTTCGCATAAACAATAAAATTAATCGTATTTAAAAAATGTAATATTTCTTCTTACTAAAAAAAATAAAATAAATTTATGTAGAGTACATACTTGTGAAATATACTAAAAGAACTAATTGTTATCACAAAATGACAACAATCAGTTGGTAAACTTGTTATACTATATTACTTTAGTAACGTTAAAAATTTTAAAGAGCATTGATGGAGTACAAATTTTCAAATAAAATCAAAGAAGTACTGGGTTACAGTAGAGAGGAAGCTGTAAGACTAGGAAATTCGACCATAAATACCGAGCATCTTTTTCTTGGTATTTTAAGAGATGGTGAGGGTATGGCAATAAATATTTTGCAAGAGTTGGGGGTTAACCTATCAGAGGCTAAAAAGCATATTGAGTCTAAGATAAGGCAATCAGAATCACCATCGCCCCTACTTGATCCAGATAGCCTACCATTATTTAAGTCGGCCGAGAGGGTTTTAAAGCTGGTAACCTTGGTTGCCCGTGATTTAAAAACCGAAACGATTAATACGGCGCATCTGCTGCTTGCCATTTTAAAAGATGAAGAAAGCGTTGTTAGCCAGCTACTTTTCGAAAAAGATATTGATTACTATACTGTGAAAGAAGAGATGAAACCAGAAATTATTGAAGCTAAAGCTGATTTTCCTGATGAAGATGATGAACGTCCATTTGGTGCGTCGGCACGAGGACCACAACAAGTTCCAGGGAAGTCAACTAGCGATACACCTGTTCTCGATAATTTTGGCATAGACCTAACCAAGGCTGCCGAAGAGAATAGGCTTGACCCTGTTGTTGGTCGCGAAAAAGAGATTGAGCGCATTGCCCAAATATTAAGTCGCAGAAAGAAAAATAACCCCATCCTTATTGGTGAACCTGGCGTAGGAAAATCGGCAATAGCCGAGGGCCTGGCAATTCGAATTGCTAAGCGTAAGGTTTCTAGAGTACTGTTTAATATGCGCGTTGTAACCCTCGATTTAGCATCGATTGTTGCAGGAACAAAGTACAGAGGACAGTTTGAGGAGCGAATGAAAGCCATACTTAACGAGCTCTCTAAAACAAATAATGTTATCCTTTTTATTGACGAGATACATACCATTGTAGGTGCTGGTGGAGCCACAGGATCGTTGGATGCAGCCAACATGCTAAAACCCGCATTGGCTCGAGGTGAGCTTCAATGCATTGGCGCAACTACTCTGGATGAATACCGTGAACATATCGAAAAGGATGGAGCACTTGAACGTCGTTTTCAAAAAGTGATAGTTGAGCCCACCTCACCCGACGAAACGGTTGAAATCCTTAATCAAATAAAGGGCAGATACGAAGATCACCATAACGTGTATTACACCCCCGAGGCAATTGACGCCTGCGTTAATCTAACAATGCGCTATATTTCAGACAGGCATCTACCCGATAAAGCCATTGATGCATTGGACGAGTCGGGATCTCGTGTTCACATATCGAATATTAAGGTTCCAGAAAAAATAGTTGCCCTTGAAAAGCAGATAGAAGAAGCGAAAGCCGAAAAGCTGAAAGCTGTTAAGAATCAGGATTTCGAATCGGCTGCAAGCTTTAGGGATAGGGAAAAACAATTTCTCGAACAGCTTGAAAATGAACAGCAACGCTGGGAAAGCGAACTGGTTAAACACAGAGAAACTGTTGATGATGAGAAGGTTGCTGAGGTAGTTGCCATGATGACAGGTGTACCCGTTCAGCGTATTGCCCAAGCCGAAGGGGCAAGATTGCTTCAAATGGGTGAAGAGCTCAAAGGCCTTGTAATTGGTCAAGACGAAGCTATCGGTAAAATTGTTAAATCTATTCAGCGTAACCGGGCGGGGCTAAAGGATCCCAATAAACCTATCGGAACATTTGTTTTCCTAGGCCCAACTGGTGTGGGTAAAACGCAGCTTGCCAAGGTTCTTGCCAAATATCTTTTCGATACAACTGATAACCTTATCCGTATCGATATGAGTGAATATATGGAGAAGTTCTCGGTTTCGCGTCTCATAGGAGCACCCCCAGGGTATATAGGGTACGAAGAGGGTGGCCAGCTAACCGAAAAGGTTAGACGAAAGCCCTATTCCGTGGTACTACTCGATGAGATTGAAAAAGCGCATCCCGATGTATTCCATATTCTATTACAGGTTCTTGATGAAGGGCAGCTAACGGATAGCTTGGGTCGCAGGGTTGATTTTAAGAACACCATTATAATTATGACCTCAAATATTGGTACCCGCGAGCTTAAGAGTTTTGGTGTCGGCGTAGGCTTTAAAACCGACACATCCGAATCGGCAAGCAATGAGTATGCGAAGGGCGTGATTCAAAAAGCTCTAAAGAAAGCGTTTGCTCCTGAATTTCTAAATAGACTTGACGATGTTATTATCTTTAATGCGCTTTCTCGCAAAGACATTCATAGCATTATCGATATTGAACTTAAAGGGCTATTCGACAGGGTTCATAACCTGGGCTACAGCGTTGAATTAACTGGGAAAGCTAAAGATTTTGTTGCCGAAAAAGGGTATGATATCCAGTTTGGTGCTCGCCCACTGAAAAGAGCCATACAAAAATATCTTGAAGATGAAATGGCTGAGGTCATTATAAAGAGTGAAATACAGGTTGGCGATACCATTCAGGTTGACTACAACAAAAAGGACGATGCCATTGTTATAAAGATTAAGAAAAACGACAAACCAAAGAAGGTTAAACCCGATTCGGAAACCACAAGTTCAAACTAAAAAACTTGCTACAGCTTAAACAATTAGGCTTCTGAGGTGTTTACAATTTATTACAAACAACAAAAAGACTAATCGAAATGAATACAAAAGTAACCTTTGGAGGCAATCCTGTTACGCTTATTGGTAACGAAATTAGTATAGGCGACAAAGCACCTGGTTTTAATGTTATAAATGATGATTTAAAGCCTGTTACATTAGGTGACTTTAAAGGGAAGGTTAAACTATTATCGCTCTTCCCATCAATCGATACAGGAGTATGCTCTATGCAAACCCGAAAATTCAACACAGAAGCGGCTCAATTTGGCGACAAGGTAGCATTTTTGGCCATTTCGGCCGATTTACCCTTTGCCCTTAAACGATTCTGTGGTGCCGAGGGCATTGACAACCTTGTTCCTCTATCGGACCATAAGGAGATGGACTTTGGTCAAAAATATGGTTTCCATATTAGTGAGCTAAGGCTGCTTGCTCGGGGTGTTGTTATTATCGACCAAAACGATACTATTCAGTATATAGAGGTAGTACCAGAAATTGGAAACGAACCCAACTACGATGCAGCCATAAACAAACTTAAAGAACTAGTTTAGTAAGTTATACCTATATTCCTTTAAATCAAAAGGTTTTAGCATACTTAAATGCTAAAACCTTTTTTCTTTTCCTTGAAAATAGTACCTATAGAATTTCAGCAAACAGGTCATAATCCGATGCGCTAGTAATTTTACAATTCACAAAATCGCCCATATTTATATCACTACCCGGAGAGTTTGGTACATATACCTCTTGGTCTACCTCTGGCGAATCGTACTGTGTTCGGCCTACATAGTACTCTCCCTCTATTCTATCGATAATTATTTTATACTCTTTACCAATTTTTAGGGTGTTACTATTCAGTGATACCCCTCGCTGCACCTCCATAATTTGCTCTGCTCTGCTCTGCTTAACCTCTTCGGGAACATCGTTATCCATAGTGGCCGAATGGGTCCCCTCCTCCTCGGAATACGTGAATACCCCAAGCCTATCGAATTTAGTGTCCCTAACGAATTCGAGCAGCTCCTGAAAATCGGCTTCGGTTTCGCCCGGATGACCAACAAGCAGGGTTGTTCTAAGGGCTACATCGGGTACAATGGCACGTAATTTTTGGATAAACGCAAGTATTTCGTGTTTAGCTATTTTACGACGCATGATGCTCAAAACATTATCGCTAATATGCTGAAAGGGAATATCGAGGTACTTACAAACCTTAGGATTACGCTGCATTATCTCGGCTAGCTCCATTGGAAAACCATTGGGGTACGCATAATGAATTCGTATCCATTCAAGCCCATCTATCTTGCTAAGCTCATTTACCAGCTGCGGTAATCGTCTTTCGCCATATAAATCTATACCGTAAAACACTGAGTCTTGGGCTATTATAATCAACTCCTTAACCCCTTTCTTTACAAGATATTTAGCCTCAGTAACTAGGTCTGATATGGGTTTAGAGATGTGCCTACCTTTAATCAATGGAATTGCGCAGTACGAGCAACCCCAGGAACATCCTTCCGATATTTTAAGGTAGGAATAATGAGAGGGTGTGGTAATAAACCTTTGGTTTAATAGGCTTTCGGAATAGGTCGCATTAAGACCGCTTAACACTAGGGGCAAATCGTTTACCCCAAAAAACTCGTCAACCTCTGGAATTTCTTCAGCCAACTCGTTTTTGTATCGCTGTGATAGGCAACCCATTACAAAAATCCTTTCAATCATCCCTTTACGTTTTGCATCAACAAAAGACAGGATGGTATTAATCGATTCTTCCTTTGCATCAGCAATAAAACCACAGGTGTTAATTATCACAACCTTTGCGGTAGGGTCGTTCGAATCGAATACCACCTCCCAACCATCAACCTCGAGCTGCCTCATAAGGTACTCGGAGTCGACAGTATTTTTTGAACACCCAAGGGTTACAACGTTAACCTTCTGTTTTTGCATTTGTGATATAAGTTGGTTTTCTAATAAAAACGTGCACAAAGGTAAGAATAGGTAAAAAAATAACGATATTTACCGTCACAAAATACGAAAACCTAAAATAAAAGATGCTAACACACAAAGACGAAGAACAGCTTAATGCGATTGGGATTGCTAAAGGTAAAGTAGAATTGCAGCTTGAAAATTTTGCAAAGGGCTTTCCCTTTCTTAACGTAATTAAGCCAGCTACCGTTGGCGATGGTATTATCAGGCTTGAGTTAAGCGAGGTTGATGATTTGGTTGAACTATTTAAGTGCTTTGGGGGAACTATAACTAAATTTGTTCCCGCCTCGGGAGCTGCTACCCGCATGTTTCAAAATCTTCATACCCTTTCAGAAGAATTCCCAACAAAGGGCATGGAAAGTTTTAGCGATAAGGGCACCGACTCGGCTTGGTCATTTTTTGAGAACCTAGACAAGTTCCCTTTTTACGAAGAGCTCGTTGCAACGCTCAACAAAATGGGTCTCAACATAAAAAATTTATTAGAACAGAACGACTACCCTACCATAATTGATGTAATACTCAACTCACACGCCCTGAATTTTGGCAGCAAACCCAAAGGGCTACTACCCTTTCACAAGTACCAGGATACCATTAGAACAGCCTTTGAAGAACATATTGTGGAGGGTGCACAGTACGCTCGTACCGCTAATAATGCGGTTAACATTCATTTAACCATCTCGCCCGAACACAAAACAGGTTTCGAAAAGCTATGTGATGATGTTTTAGATAGGTACGCTACGCTGCACGGTGTTAAGATAAATATTACCTACTCTGAACAGAAAAAATCGACTGACACTATTGCTGTTGACCTTGACAACCAACCCCTTAGGAATGATGATAGCAAGCTTATTTTTAGACCCGGCGGACACGGTGCGCTTGTTGAAAACCTGAACGAGCTAAACGATGAGCTTATTTTTATTAAAAATATTGACAATGTTGCACCCGATAGGCTAAAGCCTCAGACCGTACTATACAAAAAGGCATTAGCTGGACTGCTGATGAGCTACCAGAGCCTAATATTCGACTACCTAAGCCAGCTTATGGGACCAGAAAAGCCATCCCACGAATTTTTACTTGATGCATTAGATTTTACTATAAACGAATTGTGCGTATTACCCCCAGCTGGCTTAAATACAGCCGATAGCAAATCGCTTTGCGAATACCTTACTGAGAAATTAAATCGGCCCATACGGGTTTGTGGAATGGTTAAAAACACGGGTGAACCCGGTGGCGGCCCTTTTTGGGCCACAAATCGCGATGGCTCCATCTCGCTACAAATAGTTGAAACATCGCAAATTGATTTAAGCAAACCCAAGGAGAAAGCCATACTTGAGGCTTCAACGCATTTTAATCCTGTTGACCTTGTGTGTGGGGTAATAAACCTTTACGGCGAAAAGTTTGATTTGCTAAGGTTTAGAGATCCTGATACAGGCTTTATTTCGACTAAGAGTAAGGATGGCAAAATGCTTAAAGCACAAGAGCTGCCAGGGCTTTGGAACGGTGCCATGTCCGACTGGAACACCATTTTTGTTGAAGTGCCATCAGCAACCTTTAGTCCGGTAAAAACGGTAAACGACTTGCTACGCGACGAGCATCGGTCTTAAGACCCTTGCTATTTTTTATCGCGACGATTAAACAGGCTAATCGTTTCCTTTAGGTACTGCTTATCTAAATGTGTATAAATTTCGGTGGTGAGAATTGATTCATGTCCAAGCATCTCCTGCACTATCCTAATATCTGCACCACCCTCTACCAAATGCGTGGCGAATGAATGCCTAAACGTGTGGGGACTTACAGCCTTTTTAATACCCGCGTCTATTGCCGAATTTTTAACTATGGTAAAAATCATTTCACGGGTCAACTTTTTGCCCCGTCGGTTTAGGAAGAGAATATTCTCCGATGATTTGTCGATTTTAGGAAGGCTATTCCTATCGGGCATGTACAAACGTATCTCCTTAACGGCCTTACCACCAATGGGTACCAATCTCTCCTTACTACCCTTACCCAGCACCTTTATAAAATCTTCGTCGAAATGCAGGTCGGTAAGCCTCAGATTTATCAGCTCTGAAACCCGCAACCCACAGCTATAAAGGGTTTCTAGAATTGCCTTGTTACGTTGCCCCTCGGGTTTACTCAAATCGAAGGTACTCTGCATCTCGTCAATTTCATCAATGCTAAGTACCTCGGGAAGTTTACGGGTCATTTTGGGGCCCGATATTAGCTCTGTTGGGTCGCTGTCAATAACCTCTTCGACCATTAAATACTTGTAAAACCCCTTTACACCCGAAAGTATTCGTGCTTGTGAGCGAGGGCTATACTCCTTATCGTGAACAAACTCCAAAAAGCCGCTCAAATCGCTCGCTGAAAGCGATTCGGGTTCCTTTCCAAGAGTGTCCTCAGCAAAAGTGCTTAGTAACTTTAAATCGCGTACATAGGCACTAACCGAATTCTCGGCCAGCGACTTTTCTAATCTTAAAAATCTAACATAATCATTTATGGCATGCTCCCAACCCATAGTACTAACTTTGAAAGACAAAGGTAGCTAAAATAGATTCTATAGTTAGATGTTTTTTACAAGATTAGTGCGATGTAAAACAGACTAGTAACTTGCTACAAAGTTGAAATAGAGTATCTTTGTAGTATAATATAATTCATAAAAAAACCAATGCTAAAGAAAACGAAGATTGTAGCCACCATTTCGGACATAAATTGCGATGAAAAGTTTTTGCAACAGCTATTTGATGCAGGGATGAACGTAGTTCGCCTAAATACGGCCCATCAGACCATTGAGCAGGCAAAGAAAGTGGTTGATATGATACGAAACGTATCAAGCCGTATAGCCATACTGATTGATACCAAAGGGCCAGAGATTAGAACATCATCTAGAGGGTCTGAGATTGAAGTAGAACCTGGCGATACCATCTGCGTATACGGTAATCCAGAGGGCAAATCGGGTAATGGTAATCTTTTTGTTTCGTACACAAATATTTGTCGGGATATACCCAAGGGCGCATACTTGCTAATTGACGATGGCGAAATTGAGCTGCGAGTTGTTGAAAATAGAGGGACCCATCTTGAGTGCCAAGCCACAAATTCTGGTGTGATAAAGTTTCGTAAAAGCGTTAATATTCCGAATACCACCATTAACCTACCATCGTTAACAGAGAAAGATATTCGTTTTATTGAGTTTGCCATTGAAAACAACCTCGATTTCATTGCCCATTCGTTTGTACGCACCAAGCAGGATGTTATTGATATAAATGCTATTATAGAAAAACGTAATAGCTTAATTAAAGTAATAGCAAAAATTGAGAACCAGCAGGGAGTTGATAATATAGACGAGATACTTGAGCATACCTACGGTATAATGGTGGCCCGTGGCGATTTGGGAATTGAAATTCCGTTCGAAAAAATCCCCACCATCCAACGGCATCTTATAAATAAATGCATCGAGAGTAAAAAACCTGTAATTATTGCCACTCAAATGCTGCATAGCATGATTGAGCATCCCCGTCCCACACGGGCCGAAATAAACGACATTGCTAGCGCAATATACAGCCGGGCCGATGCGATTATGCTAAGTGGCGAAACAGCCTACGGGCAATACCCTGTGGATGCGGTTAAAACCATGACCAGCGTAGCTCGCGAGGTTGAAAAGGTACTTACCGCCGACCCCGATATTACGCTAACCAATATAAACAACAAAATTACCGCTACACTTGCCCGAAATGCGGTAAGAGCATGCCGCCCGCTACCCATAAAAGCCATTGTGGTTGATACCATGACAGGCCGAACGGGCAGGTACCTGTCGGCCTTTAGAGGCACTGTTCCCGTTTACGCCATGTGCTACAACCCAACAATTATGCGCCAGCTTGGCCTGTCGTTTGGGGTTTCGGCAACCCACATGAACCTAACCGAGAGTAGAGACTCGTTCCTAAGTGATGCTATTAACACCCTTATTAAAAACAATAAGGTGTGTCCCACCGATATGGTTCTGGTCATCGGCGGTAGCTTCGGACCTAACAACGGCGCCTCGTTTATGGAAATTAGCGAGGCCGAAAAGTTGATTCTTGACCACAGGTAATGCTTTGTATAAGAAGATATAACATTCTATTTGACACTATCTACTAACCTCAAAATCATTATAAAGGTTTTAAATGGTACGATTTTTCATACTACTGGCATTAAGCATTGCCACGCTGTGCACGAATGGTCAAAAAATGCCCGAGAACTACTATCGGGCGCAAGCAGCTTTACAACATAAAAACTATATTTTAGCCCAGCAACAGATTGATTCGGCAATTATCGCTTCAAAAAGAAACCCATACATACTGGTAAAGAAGGGCGAAATACTATTTACGCAGAATGATTTTAAGCAGGCGCTGTATAGCTTTGAGGAGGCGAATAAAATTAGAAGCAATATAGCCTCGCTTTGGGAAGCAAAAGCATACGCAATGCTTAACAACACGGTTGCAGCGATTGAGGCGCTTGAGCGTCATCTATCATCTGCACCACGAGTATCAGAAGCCAAAATTATACTCGATACGGCATTCTTGCAACTAGCCAATACTCCACAATGGAAAACTTTTTGGCTAAATGAATGGTACAATAGCAACGAGCTACTCGAGGCTGAGGTTGAGTACCATTTCTCGCAAAACGAGTGGGAACTTGCCCTGGACCTTTTAAACCAAAAGATGGACGGCAAAAAGTCGCGGCATCAATTTTACGCCCTCAGAGGTAAAGCCTACTCCGCCGTTGGAAGTTACAAGGCTGCAGAAGCTGATTTTGCCCACGCCCTAAAAAGAAGCAAACGCAACGATGAGTATATGGCGAACTATGGGCGAGCACTCGACAGGGTTGGCAAGCACAAAAAGGCGATAAAACTTTTTAATGACGCCATTTTACGCTCTGGGGGAAACCCCGATTACTTTATGCACAGGGCCAAAGCCTATTTAAATCAGCATGATTTTGAAAACGCCTTTACAGATATTAACCACTATTTAAGCTACTACCCCAGCAGCATTGATGCCCTATCGTTAAAAGCAAATATAGCCACCCAAATGGGGCGAAATATTGATGCGCTATTTAGCCTAAGAAAGCTAATTGAACTCGAGCCTAACAGCTGGAAACACTACGCTGCCAGAGCCGAGCTATACCTATCATCAAAAAATTGGGAAGTAGCAAAAATTGACCTTAATAGGGCTATAGAGCTCAATTTAAACGACCAAAAATTATATCTACTTAGGGGAAAATGCCGCAATAATTTGGGCGAGCGCTCGCAGGCCTGCACCGACTGGAAAAAAGCCGTTAAGCTCGGAAGCTTTGAAGCCCAAGAGCTTATCTACAAAAATTGTCGATAGAAAAACGCTTTATATCAGCTCGATAGACTCGCTGGGTATCCAGCCCTTGTTACCATCGGCAATGCGAACCTCGACCCACTTGCCCAATGCTTTGGTAATTTGAACCTTGGTGCCAGAATGGAGAATGAAGATTTCCTTACCCGTTTCGCCAGGCGAACTCTTTACGGTAACCACAGATTGAAAAATAATGGCCTTATCCCTTATGGTTTCGTTCTCTTTCTCTTGGGCACTAAACACTATTGAGACCACCGCAAAAACCAGCGAAATAATGCCCAACGAAAAGGATAATCGTTTGGTAGATGATTTTAGAGCAAACCAAAAGATAAGAACAAAAGAGAGCGTAACGGCAATCCAAAATAGGCTACACCACGCCCACCCGTTTGACGATAGAATTTGCCGAACAGACCGATACCATTTTAGCAGGAAGAAAACGGGCAGCGGCTCAATACGGTCAACCGTAAAGGTACGCGCATACTCAAGGTTAAACTCAATATCCTCATCGTTGGGATTTAGGCGGTAAGCCCGTTCGTAGTTCAAAATTGCGTAGGGTATCCTGTTCAGCTTAAAGTATGCATTGCCCAGGTTAAAGTAAATCTCGGCGCTTTGGTAGCCGCTATCAACAAGCGTTTGGTATAGTTCGGCTGCTTTATCAAAATCATTATCGACATAGTGCGAGTTAGCTCGAAAAACAAGAGAGTCGGGTTGATTTTCAGCCATAACATTCGATGCAAAAAACATCAAACAAAGCACCATTACTATGTAGTATCTCCTATTCATAAGAGCAAATATTATTTATATTTATTAATAATTCCAACTAGTATGTCAGACATTCTTAGCACTATTTTTAATAACCCCTTCGAGCTTTGCAATTAATGAAATTGCGCTGTTATATAGATTAGTCATCTGCGAAGCTTCACTTTTTGGGGCGTATCGTGCATATTCGCAAGTAGCTATTATTCTTAAAAACTCATCAATGTCAACATCTTGTACATTGTTTTGCTCTAGGGTTTCCCTAACCGTATCGCTCGATAGGTTTGCAACTGGAATGCTGAGTTTATCGGCAACGTAGCCCCACAAAGCCTTTAGCAGCTCTTCATAAAATGGCTCAACATTCGAAAGTGATAGATGTTTCTTTGCCTCCTTAAGCCGTTTTGAAGCCACCTTATTTGCCTTTCGGGTTTTAACCAGGGCAATGTTACCCATTAGCTTTCGGTTATGCTGAATGAACCAGAACAGGGCTATAAAGACTACAAGCAACAGCACTATAATTCCGTAATAAGCATTCGATGCGAAAAGAAGATTATGCGTTTTGCTGATTTTTATGCCCTCCGTTTTAATAAAGCGTATATCCTTACCTATAAACCGCACATCCTCCCTACCAAATCCCACCATTGGCGAAGCTACCTGCTCCGAGCCATCGGCTTCGACCGTAAGATTTAGCGATTTTGATTTTAGAGTGATGTATTTCTTTTGTATTGGGTTAAAGTACGAGAACTCTAAGCTGCCCAAGTTAAAATCACCGGGGCCGCGTGGAATAGCAACAAACTCAAACGTTTTTGAACCCGTAGCACCCTGCGATGTGGTGTTAATATTATCGGTTACCTTGGGGTCGAAAATTTCAAAGCTACTGGGGAATTCAAATTTGGGCGTTTCTATAAGCTTTATATTACCCGTACCAGAAACCCTAACCGTAAGGTTAACCGCCTCGTTAGTTTTTATGGCTGTTTTATCGAGGCTTGCCGTTAGGCTAAAATCTCCAACGGCTCCTGTAAACGATGAGGGGGCGTTAGGTGGTAAATCTCTTATTTTAAGGGTTTTCTCTTTGCTTAATAGGCGAACTTTTACGGTTTGATGCGAACCAAAGAAATCGTCGAAAATTGACCCCGACCTTCTACCCTGCTGCTGAGCTAGCACAACCAGTTCGAAGGGTTTTATATTTATATCGCCAGCACGCTGAGGCAGTAAGAGGTATTTTTTTAGTACCCCCACGTTATAAATCCGACCGTTAACATTCTGGCGTTGAAAGCGGATATTGTTGGGCGTTTCAATCTCTTGACTCCAAAAACCGTTGAACGACGGAAATTTAAAGTCGTCGAAACCAGCTATATTCTGACGTGTATACAGCTTTAGAGTGGCCAGAATAGGCTGTCCTCTGTATGCAGTTCTCCTATCGAACTCAATGTCGATGAACATATTTTCCGACTCTTGCTCGGCAGCATTCGAGGCTGAAGTTGTACTCTGCTGATTTCTGGGGGTTGCTGGTTGTGTTCCACTCCCCCCCGATACAACCTCAATGGCAAAGGGGTTCGTTTTATACTCCTTTTTACTTACTGTGGCTGATGCTGAACCAATTTGGAACTTACCCGACTCGGTGGCTTCGAGAATATAGGTGTAGCTATACTCGTGGGTTTGGGTCATTTGACCATTAACTATCTGAATACTACTACTCGAAGAGGTACTTGGACCCGCTAGAATGTAAAAGTTATCGAATGCAGGGGCATTGAACTCCTGGGGTCGTGCATTTAGCTTAAAAATCACTCTAAACTGCTCTCCAACGGCTACCACTTTTGGGGCAGATACGCTAAAGTCAACATCCTGCGCAAAAATATTTACACACGACGCAATGAATATTAGGGAAACCCAAAAACGTTTTTTTAGCATAATAGTATAATTACCAGTTCTTTTCTACCTTTACTTTCGCCTGTTTCGCTTTTTCTTTCTGTACCTTTTCCTGTACCTTCTTTTCGTCATTCTGAAGTGCTTCTAGCATACGGCGAGCATCCTCCTTCGAAATTTGTTGCTGCTGCTCCTGCTGCTTATCCTTCTGATCCTTATTCTGCTCGTTCTGCTGATCTTGCTTATCCTGTTCATTCTCCTGATCCTTCTTGTCCTGCTGATCATCCTGATTATCCTTGTCCTGGTCTTGGTCTTGGTTTTGATCCTGATCTTGCTGTTGTTCCTGTTGCTGCTGAAGCATTCGCTGCGCCTGAGCTAGATTGTACTTTGTTTCAACATCGGATGGATTATGGCGTAACGCATTTTTATACGCTTCAACGCTTTTATCGTACTCCTCCTTCTGAAAATGGGCATTACCCAGGTTATGGTATGTATAGCTTAGCTCCTCAGCGCTATTTTGTTCGGTAGCAATATCGCTAAAAATCTGCTCGGCCTCTTCAAATTTCTCCTGCTTATATAGGGCTCCCCCGAGGTTAAAATTCCCCTTAAACGACGATGGGTTAATGTCGAGCGCAGAGCGATACATAATTTCGGAATCGATAAACTCCCCTTTCTTAAACTCCTTATTTCCCTTTCGTATGGCTTTACGCTCTGTTTGCGCAGAGGCTGCTAACGAGGTTAGTAGGCTGATTAGAATTAGGTTGATAATTGTACGTTGCATAATTATAGTGTTTTTCGATAACAAAACTAAATTTCCTTTTTCGGGTTTTCTCCAAATAGGTTCAGCTTCTGAACAAGCTTATTTCTCCGCTCAAGCACAAAAAAATCGATAATTAGGAACAGTAGGGCTAAGCCAAAGAAATATTGAAACTGGTCGTCGTACTCAGAAAAAGTTTTCTCCTTAAACTCTGCGCGCTCCATGCGGTTTATCTCTTCAAATAAGGGCATTAAACCAATTTGCGAATTGGTGGCACGAATATATTTTCCCCCGCCAGTAATAGCCATTTTCGAGAGGGTTTCCTCATCGAGGCGGGTAACCACCACCTCATCGTTCTTATCACGTAAAAAATCGCGGCTATTTAAGCTGGTTGGAATCGGTGCCCCCTTGGGCGAGCCAATACCAATGGCGTGCACCACTATCCCCTTCTCGTGGGCTTTCTGCGCTGCTTCAATGGGGTCATCCTCGTGGTTCTCACCATCAGAAATTACTATGATTGCCTTACCCGTCTCCTCCTGCGGACTAAACGAGTTTGAAGCAAGGTTGATGGCTGCGCCAATGGCTGTTCCCTGCTTGGGTACCATCCCTGTTGAAACTGACGATAGAAACATTTTAGCCGATGTATAATCGTTGGTAACGGGTAGCTGCACGTAAGCATCGCCAGCAAACACAATCAGCCCAATCCTGTCGTTCGAGAGCTGGTCGACTAGTCGAGATATTGCCTGTTTGGCACGTTCGAGCCTATTGGGCTGAATATCCTGAGCCATCATACTATTGGATACGTCTAGGGCAATAATCAGCTCCACGCCCTTTTGTTTAGACTCGGTTAGCTTGGAGCCAAACTGCGGACGCGCAACGCCCAATACCATTAGGGTAAACGCAATAAGGTAAAAGATGAATTTAATCCAACCCCTGCGAAAAGAGACCCCAGGCATTAGCTGCTTAATGGTATTGATATTTCCGAACTTGGCTAGCCTGCGTTTACGAGAAACGGAAACAAGTATATATAACCCTATTAGCAAGGGTATTGCCAGCAGTATGAATAAGTATTCGGGGTTAGCAAATCTGAACATATCTATCTATTTTTTGCTTATATACTACAATTAGTAATGATGCACCGTTTATGGAATGCTCCTAAAAACGGTTGACCTTAAAACCATATCCACTCCCAATAGAATAATTGCCAACAGGGCAAATTTCATAAACTCCTCCTTTTTCTTGGTTGTTTCAATCACCTCGAACTTGGTTTTTTCGAGCTTGTCAATCTGCTCGTAAACCACAGCCAAACCCTTACCATCGGTAGCCCTAAAATACTTACCGCCAGTAACCTCGGCAATCTCAGTAAGAACATCCTCATCAATTTCAACCTTCATATCCTGCATTCGTGTTCCGAAAGGGGTTTGTACTGGGTAAGGTGCCGTTCCGTGCGTTCCTATACCAACAGTATAAACCCTTATACCGTACGATTTAGAAATATCGGCAGCTGTAACGGGTGCTATTTCGCCCTTATTATTAACTCCATCGGTTAGCAGTATGATTACCTTACTAACGGCATCGCTATCTTTAAGCCTTGCAACCGCTGTGGCCAGACCCACGCCAATGGCCGTTCCGTCCTCAATTAACCCTACCCTAATATCCTTAAATTGGTTTGCAATGGTGCGTAAATCGGTTGTTAGCGGGCATAGTGTAAAACTTTCACCAGCAAATATTATCAAGCCAAGCCTGTCGTTTCTTCTACCCGAAACAAACTGTATGGCAATATCTTTGGCTGCCTCTAGCCTATCGGGCTTAAAATCCTTGGCGAGCATACTGCTCGAAACGTCCAGAGCAATCATTATATCGATACCCTCGGTTTCGATATTTTGCGATACGTTAAACGACTGAGGTCGAGCCAAAACGATAACGATTAGCGATAATGCCGCCATGCGCAGGGCAAAGGGCAAATGCCTTAGGTAAACCCTTGCCGATACCGGTGCCTTGGCAAACGGCATAAGCGTCGACATCTGCAGACTTGCTTGTATGTTCCTCCGCTTAAATATGTACCATAGAATAAAGGCTGGCACTATTATCAGCAAGTACAAAAGATTGGGATGTGCAAAAGATATTCCACTCATATTTAAATCGTTTTACCTTTATCTTCAACTAATTTCTGTGGCTCTGGCGTATTCTGAGCCTCTGGCTCATCCTCGTCATCAGCCTCGTTATTACTATCCTGCTCAATGGGTTTAGTGCTATTTACAAGCTTAATGGCAAACTCGAGGCTACCCAAATTTTCGGATACGCTGGGTTTAAGCTTGGCGAACTTTACCAGGTCGGCAAGTGAAAGCAGCTCCTGAAGCTCATCTAGGAGCTCTTTTGACAACACATCGCTAGTTTTCAAACTACTACAAATTTCATAGGTAGTTTGCTCCATTGCTGGCACCCCGAACCTACCCTCAATATAAAAACGGATAACATCGGTTAGCTTCGACTGGTACTGCTTATGGTTCTCGGTATCCCACAGTTTTTTCGTTTTAATAAGTTCTAGTTCGCGAAGCGCAATAACATGAGCTGGTTCAGATGGTTTTGGGGTAAAGAATACAGGTTTTCCCTTTCTTCTCTGTATAAAATAGTAAACTAGAAATACAATAAGGGCAATAGCTAACAAGCCGCCGCCAACCCAAGGGGCTATTTCGGCAAACGTGTAGGGCTCTTTCAAGGGTGTTTTTATGTCGTATATGGTGGTAATGGTGCTATCGGGGGGCAACGTATTAACCAATAGCCATATTGCTGATGTTTGAGCAGTATCAATGCGTAGCCCACTAGAGAACGGCAACCTAATGGGTGGAATACGATAAAAACCCTCATCGAATGATGTGATGGTTAGGCTATATAAGTACTCTCTACCCTCGTTCTCTTTTTTTAGGGTATCAATGGTAGGTTTACCTATAACCTCTATGCCGGTAACAAGCGTATCGGCAAAAAAGGGAAACTGAACCTCGTACCCTTTGGGTAGGTTAGCTTTTATGGTTAGCTCAAGCTGGTCGCCAATAAGAATACTATCGGCTGAGACCTCTGCAGCAAAGCTGAATTTAGGGTTTTGAGCCGTTGATACAGCTGGCTGAACAACCAAAAATATTGCTGAAACAATGGTAAACACTAGATATTTTAAGAAACTATTCATAAAAAATATAGCTATTAATTTGATTATTCTGATTCATTTTAAACTTTAGGTATATACTGTAAAAGTATTGCTAATCAATAGATTGCTTCGCAAAAGAAACGCTCGCAACGACGTGCTAACACTGTACAACTAAGCTCTTTGTTTAAATAGTTTTATTAATGGTTTTACATAATCCTCATGGGTTGAAATAGCTATTGAATCGACCCTACATCGCGAAAAGGTGTGCTTAAGCGATGCTTCCGTATCGCGCCACCACTGGGCATACGTTTTTCGAACTATGGAACTGCTGGTATCAATCCACGAGTAGCTGCCCGTTTCAGCATCCTTCAGCTTAGCCAATCCTATGGGTGGCAGCTCCGTTTCGCGAGGGTCGTAAACCCTAACTCCCACCACATCGTGCTTATTACCTGCAATGGATAACGCGTTAAAAAAGTTTGGCTCAACGGTATTGGGTTTAAAATCCATAAAGTCGCTCAGAATAAAAGCGGTACAACGCTTTTTAATGGCATTGGTAAAGTACCGTAAAGCCTCCGATAAATCGGTTCCAGAACTGGTTGGCTCAAAGTTTATTAGCTCGCGAATAATATGAAGAATATGGGTTCTGCCCTTTTTGGGTGGAATAAACTTTTCAACCTTATCGCTAAACATTAAAACGCCAATTTTGTCGTTATTCTGAATGGCAGAAAAGGCTAAAACAGCTGCTATTTCGGTAACCAAATTCTTCTTTAACAAATCGGTAGTACCAAATAATCGCGAACCACTAACATCAATTAGTAGCATAACCGTTAGCTCGCGTTCCTCTTCGAACACCTTAATAAAAGGCTGATTGAAACGGGCGGTTACGTTCCAGTCGATGCTCCTAATATCGTCACCGTACTGATACTCACGCACCTCGCTAAAAGCCATTCCTCTACCCTTAAAAGCGCTATGGTACTCGCCTGCAAATATTTGCCTAGATAGTCCACGGGTTTTTATCTCTATTTTTCGTACTCGTTTTAATAGTTCTGATGCATCCACTGCTAGTATCTTTTTACAAGGTTGTAAGTTACTTCTGTTTTTGTTTGGTAATAACCGTTATAAACCACTTGCCCTTAACCAGACTTACTTCGTATTTGGCAGAGTCTTTGGTTTCAATCCACACACAGTTTTTATCCTTTCCATACTTCTTACTAAGTTCTTTCTTTACCGAATCAAATAACCAAACGTTATACATTTGCGAAACGGAAGTGCAATACCCTTTGGAATTGAGCATAAAAATTACGGTTTGCTCGTCGGGGTAATTTTCAAACTTAATAAAGCTCCTATTCTTGTTTTGCACCTCTTTAGTAAACAAAAAACCTTTTAATTCCGTTTTGGCTAACCTAAAAATCTCACTCTTGTTCGAGCCAATGTAATTTTGACTACTGCATACATTGGAAAGCAATAAAAATACCACACACACAAGTGAAAGCTTTAGGGTTGACATAAACTAGGGCACCTCAATGGTATTTAGTATCTCGGTAATTATATCCTCAGTGCTAATATTTTCGGCTTCCGCCTCGTAGGTTAGCCCAATACGATGGCGTAAAACATCGTGACATACCGATCGCACATCTTCGGGTATTACGTACCCTCTGCGCTTAATAAAGGCGTACGCCTTAGCCGCTAACGATAGGTTAATACTCGCCCTGGGCGACCCGCCGTAAGCTATCATATTTTCAAATCGTTCTAGTTTGTAATCTTTGGGGAAACGGGTAGCAAATACAATATCAACAATGTACTTCTCAATTTTCTCGTCCATGTAAACCTCGCGAACCACCTCGCGGGCCTTCACAATATCTTCGGGTTTAATTACCCTACTTGCCTTCGGAAAGCTTGCCGCAACGTTTTGGCGTATAATAAGCTTCTCCTCCTCTATTTTCGGGTAGGTAATTTTCACTTTAAGCATAAAACGGTCAACCTGCGCCTCGGGCAATGGGTAGGTTCCCTCCTGCTCTATGGGGTTTTGGGTTGCCATAACCAAAAAAGGCGAGGGCAAAGCAAAGGTTTCATCGCCGATGGTAACCTGACGCTCCTGCATGGCCTCAAGCAAAGCACTTTGCACTTTAGCGGGTGCACGATTTATCTCATCGGCTAAAACAAAATTGGTGAAGATTGGCCCCTTTTTAACGTTAAAGTTCTCCTGCTTCTGGCTATAAACCATTGTTCCAATAAGGTCGGCGGGTAGCAAATCGGGGGTAAACTGAATCCTTGAGAACCCCGCATCGACAGTACTGGCCAGCGTGTTAATTGCAAGTGTTTTGGCAAGACCAGGCACACCCTCAAGTAGAATATGGCCATTGGCTAGCAACCCAATAAGCAGCGATTCGACAAGGTGTTTCTGACCAACAATTACCTTGTCCATCTCCATTGTAATAATATCCACAAACGAGCTCTCAAGGCGAATGCGTTCGTTTAGCTCCTTAATGTTAGCTGTTGATGTGTCGTTCATCGTACTTTATTTTAAAATGAATTGTTAAAATTTGAATTTTAGAACACAAATATGCAGAATTAATGGGGGTTACAGCGTTAAAAAGCGTTAAAAAAAGTAAAGGTTTGTTATACGGGCTTCGTCTTAGCTCAGCCTGACAAGTTATGCGGCTATAAAAAAAGTGTATTGTGGTAATTAGGGACGCTCGGGCTTCGACTGGCATCTCGATAAACTAACCCCAACTATTCATTCGAATAATTGGGGTCTCCAACTGCGACTAGGTCTCACAACCAATTTTGTTGCCCAAAATTGGGCCTGACTATGTCGGGGTAACCCGCATTTGCATGCATCTTTAACAAGTTTGATGAATAATGCGGGTTAACAATTTGCAGGTGCACAGTTACAAAAAATGTTTGTGCATCTAAAATAGTTTTAAAATTTGTTATTCTCAATCATTGGCGTCCGGTTAATATTTATAGATTCCTCCCTACGGTCGGAATGACAGGGCGTTGAGTTGTATTTGGGAGGGGAGGGCTTGGCTAGCGGCTTCGCCGCTAGCCAAGCCCTCCCCTAAAAACTAAACATTTGTCATTGACAAAGGCATTTCTATTTTCAACGGTTTTGTCGAACATACGTTTCAGAGCGAAACGAAGTGAAGCGAAGAATCTATAATGTTTAACTTTGTTTTTACCGGACAATAGTGATTCTCAATAATAGATTACTATCTCAATACAAAAAACACTGATTTTCTGATATGTGCAAACTGCATTTACGATTTTAGAAATACCTTTAACTAGCTAGGGATGTTTATTAACAGATTAAAGGATAGTAAACATCATATAGTTGGGAATACAGTGAAAAAAAAATTTAAATTCTAACAACTAAAAATACTGTGATCGTATTTAATCTTTCGGGTTCGCATAAAACTCATTTATTGAATTGGTGTATAAGCAATAATCAATCTTATACTCTCTTTGAAAAACAGTAGGGTTATCGACACCCAACGGTACTAGCATTAATTTTGTTTTTCCATCATAACCTTTTTTATCGACACTAAAGTCAATTCTCTGGTCAAATCCTACGTCAAAGAAATATAAGTATTTCCCTATCCAATTGATATAGTTGTCTAACGACTCTTGCTCTACTTTCCCCTTTGAATTATGAAGTTCAATATTTTGCTTTTCAACTAAAATTGCTTTTTGAAATTCTACTGCATTTAATGGAACACCGTTCAAAATGGGCAAAACATCAAACTGAGGGTCAATAAAAATCCATTTGAAATAATCATTGGAATAAACTTCTGTAACAACATGACCTGCTCCAAATTTTATTTTTTCTACATCGCTTGTTTTAAGGCTTAATACACGCGCACGAATTCCAATAGAATTTAAGCTTGCCGCTGCCAAAATCCCATATTCAACACATCTAAACTGCTTTCCAGCTTCCGCTTCTTTTAGAATATTCAGTGCATCGGATTTTGAAGGTGTGTTAGAACCGTTATGTTCCCATTGATTGCTACTCCAATGAAGTATGGCTTTTATTTTTTCAATCTCATTAGGCAAGTTTGAAGTTAGGGTGTCCAACCCATAGTTTTGACGTAATTCCCTCAAGTATTCATTGCCTATTGTGTCTGAGTAGTAAAATTGATAGTTTTGTGTTGATTCTTCATCTAAAAATGATATTTCCCTTACTTTAATAGATGGACTATAGTTTATTGCTCTAAAAAATGAAGAGCAACTACCCAAAAAAAGGCAACATAAAATTAGTGCTGTGTTTTTCATACTCCTATCCTCTATTATGTTATCTGCCATCGTATTTAAATGACATATACGGTTAGCAATTTGTTTTATAAACGAATTATTCAATTCTATCCAATACAAAGCTTATCCACTGGCATTTAGGTATAGAATCGTTTATTTCAAAATCAGGCATTATACCAATATCATCTATTCTGTTACTCTTAGGGCGCAAAGTTCTGGAAGTGCAGTATGCTAAAGCAAAACACTTATCGGGCGATACCACATTTGCAACATTAGAAACATCTAAAGCCCCGAAAGTTTGGTTGCCATAAATTTCAACTTTTTTGCTTTGTTGTGCTGCAAGTAAGAACTGTTCGACAGAGCTTGCACACAGCTCGTCAACGAGTACAATAACATTTTGTGGGGTTGGCAGAACTTCATCTAATTCTGTTATATATGTTGAATCTCTTCTAACAAACTCCCCATCATTATTGTCCATTTTTTTAAGAAATTTTCTTGAAAAAAGCTTTTGGACAAAGGACATATTATCCTTTAAATATTTTCTATTTAAAGAAGTGGACAGAAATTCAACTCCCACAGTTTTTATAGGATTGGTGTAGATAAGTGGGACTATTTCTCTCCACGACCTATCAGCTCCACCACCGTTGCCTCTTAGGTCAATAATCAAGTTTTGGTGCGAAAGAATTGTTGGTCTATTTTCTTCAATCAGCCCATTTATCAATTTGGTTTGGTCTGAATTAAACGATGGTATTCTTAGTAACGTAGTTTGTTCTGACAGCTTATAGAACAAGGGTTTTGAAGCACCTAAAAGGTTTTGCTCCAGCGTGTCTCCTTTTAAATTATTTATAAAGAGCATATTACCAACATGAAGTTCCACCTCACTTTCTAGTGCCACATTTCTCCTTTCTACCGAATAGTCGCGCATATAAAAGTGTGCAAAAAGTTGATTATCTCTCGTAAAAATTTCAAGCTTCACCTGTCCTTCTTTCCATTCAAGAACCTCCGAGTCAATAATAAAACCAACATATTTTCTCCCTGATTTAATGGTATCTTTTACTATACCAATTTTATAGGGAGGCGACGACCAAATGCCAACCATTTTATCATTTGTCTTTTCTGATTGTTCAGAAATTGTTTGAAGAGTATAGTTGACTGTTTCAGGCTCTAATATTGTGTCACTTGAAGCTGATGCCACGTTGAGTGAGATTCCAAAATGTCCTTTTCTGAAAAACTTTCCCCAATCCCTTAATATATCATGGCACTCAAAAATATCTTTTGCATACCTTATTTCCTGCTCTACGGAGTCGCAAAATTGCTGATATGCTTCCATTCCCTTTTCTTCGATAACCCACTGAAAACCTGCATCATTCTCTTCGAATGTTTTCTTTATCCAGTGATAGCTACTTATCCAATCACAGGCCTCTATATTTGGCGTAACAACTTTTTCATACTGTTTTTCTGATTTACAAGAAATAAATAAAATACAGCTTAGAATTAAAATAAATAGTTTTTTCATTTTGCTTTGCTTTTGCTTGTTACTAACTCTCCTTTAACCCCAATTATTCATTCGAATAATTGCTGTCTCCGACAGCGACTAAGTTTCACAGCCCATTTTGTTGCCCGAAATTGGGCTCAACTAAGTTGGGGTAACCCGCATTTGCATTCATCTTTTACAAATTGGATGAATAATGCGGGTTAAATGACTAATTACTCTCATTTTCTCGACCGAATAGACCCCCCGCTCGATGTCTCCACCTTTTTAAGAGTAGCCCCCTCGTTATAGCGAATTACCGACCCTGAAGTTGACGATGCTTCCAGTTCTTTACTATTTACATTGGCATTTG
>Ga0265295_1002128_pt1 | contig 32513 bp, 23 predicted proteins | sample Munlansysbiofilm_FD_192503 | JGI IMG/M metagenome (GOLD analysis project Ga0265295, IMG submission 192503) | Leachate microbial communities from a municipal landfill in Southern Ontario, Canada - Methane capture system biofilm | ecosystem: Engineered > Solid waste > Landfill > Unclassified ... | reverse complement strand
AAAATAATCAAAACAGGATAACCAAAATAAAATAATCAAAACAAAATAATCAAAAACAAAGCCATTAAAAAAGAATCGGAAACCGAATAAAAAGAAGGATTTGAAGAAGATTTAATAAAATATTTCACTTAAAAAGTCATTTAATTCAAGCAAAGCACTTTGGGGGGTTTGGGGAATGGGGCGGGTTGTTTTATTCATAATTTTAATGTTTTCTTTTGTAAAAATTTCTTTGAGCATTTCAGACATTTCTTCTTTTTTCTCGTTTGTGACTTTCACGCAAACCAAGCCTTCGTCGGGCTGCCCGTAAAGAACGAGGGAGCCGACGTCGCAAAGAGCGATGACGGGGATGGTCGCCAAGTCTTCTTCGCCGTCAACGCAAATGCAGATGTGTTTGTCCGTAGAATTAAGCGCGTTTTTAATCGACAGAACCATTTCGCTTGAAAGCATTCCGGCGGGATTTTTAACGTAAAGCGTAATATAATCCGTACGAGCCGTCACATCGGAAATGGTTTTTGAGACAAGCGTTCGCTTCGTGTATTGATCAATCAAACACAAACGCGGCATAACGCCCGCTTTGAAAAGATTGTAAGTGGTCACGTCGCCGACAGCAATGACAAAAGATTCGTCCAGTTGATTTTTAATTTGATCGACAACGGAAGGATGGTCGCCCGGAAAAAGACGACCGTACGGTAATTTTAACCGCGGTCGAAGTTCGACGGGCAAATCAAAAAAAAGATCCAAATCAGCGCACCTTCAATGCATATTTGTCGGCCAAATCAATATCCATTCGTTTAGCGATTTCGGATTTGAGAGGATCGATAACGACAACGAGACCGAACCATTCGTCCGCCAAATCCGTGGACTCGCAAATCTCGCATCTGTCGGAATTCGCAATCAGCCTCATGCATTTTCTGCAAACTTTTTCTGCCATAATAAATCACTTGAAATTTAAAAAATAAATCACGGTATTTAAAAAATAATTATGAATTGTGTCCATGATCGGCGCCGGCGGCATCTTTCTTTTTGCCTCCCTTGCCGTTGCTTCTTTCACGCGCGTCTTCAATCCACTGCATTCTGCCAAGAGCGGTCTGACGCATGGTCATACCGATTTTACTTTCGCGCGGATCGCGCTCGTTGATGCTGACCGCAACGATTCTGGCGCGGACGTGATCGCCTTCGCCGAGCGCCTTTTTACCGGTTTTAGAAACAAGCCGGCCGTTTTTTGCGTCATACGACATAAACTCATCCGTAATCTGGCTGACGTGCAAAAGACCGTCCATCGGACCAATGCCGACAAAAACACCGAAGCTGACGGTTTCTAAAACTTCCCCTTCAATAATTTCTTGATTCTCGGGCAAAAAGAGAATCGCTTTAAAAGTCACATCATAATAAACGGCCCCGTCGCCGTAAAGAATATGTCCTTCGCCGATGTCTTCAATATCACAAACCGCAACCAAACAACCGATTTTTTTGTCAACCTTTCCTTCCAATTTCACTTTTAAAGCTTTTTGGACATTCTCCGTCACATCTTCGCCAAGAAGCGTCGGATCAATGCGGACCGTGTCAACAAGGGTCATTAATTTGTACATAAATTTGAATCTCCGAAATTTTGACAAGCAAACGAAATGAAATCGCCTGTCGAATAATGATTAATCACGTGAATAAGTATGTTATGAATTATAAATGTAGATGAGCATAAATAATGAAATGATATAAAAGCGTTTTTAAATGATAAGCTTTCCTCAACCCCTCAGCCGACAAAATCCAGCCGATTCATTTGCCGCATGGAAACGACCGGCACCCCGTTCTTTATTAATTTTTGCCGCAGTCCGGCGTCGTTTGTTAAAACGCTGACGGAATATTGAACGGCGGCTTGGGCAATCACGTCGTCCGCGTATTTTTGAGAACCGCCGCAAGCCGGCATGTCCAACAAGTCGCATTGTTTTGAGAGTGAAAGAGCCACGCGCGCCGCCGACCGATTATTTCCGGAAGCTGTTTTTGAAACTTTTTCGAGCTCAAAAAGAACCGCCTGAATCGTTAGGAATTTTGAAAACCCCAAACGCCGAAGTTCCGAAAAGATGTCAATTCCGAATTGAACGGGAATCATAAATCCGTTCGTATCGATTAAAACGGCGGAATGGGAATCAAAAGATTCCGGCTACCCGCCTTCGGTTTTGAATGATTCCGGCTGCCCGCCTTCAGTCTTCGATGATTCCGACACCGATTAAACGCCACCTGGAGTCTATGCGCCTGCTGATGGCAACGCTCGCGCCGGTTTCAACGCAAATGGGACGCTTTAATTTGACTTCCGCCAAATCTTTTCGAGCGCTGGTAACAACGCCGACGGTGGTTGCCGTTCCGATATTAAGCATTAAAGGCTCGCTTGTTTTGATTTCATTGATTTCGGATTCCGTCGTGACGCCGACGACGCGCTTTAAAAGATCCAGCTTCATTAAAAATCCGTCTCTTGTCGGCGGCAACGTTCCCGGAAAACCGACGACTTGGCCGGTCAAAGAATCCCCTTTGGTCAAAGACGGGTCCAATTGAGTTCCGAGCGCCAACAAACCGCCGGGCGCCGCTTTTTTAACTTTGGATTTGCCGGCGTGAATCTCCGTGATTTTTGTAAAAATCGGTTCCCAGCGCGTTACGCCGTCGGACGTGATTTTTAATCCGGGGCGAATTTCAACGTCGTCGCCTTCTTTAATCGTCCCTCTCGTCAATGTGCCGCCGATGATTCCGCCTTTGATTTCGTCATACGTATAGCCGGGATGGTTGATGTCAAAAGAACGCGCAATCAACATTTGGGCGTCCATGTCCAATTTGTGCTCGGGAACGGGAATGCGCTCGTTTAATGTTTGAATCAAAGCGTCCACGTTAATATTCTTTTGAGCGGAAACCGGAATAATCGGCGCGTTTTCGGCGACCGTTCCTTTCACGAAGTCTTTAATTTCTTGATAATGCTCCAAAACGCGTTCTTTGGGGACCAAGTCAATTTTATTTTGAACGATGACGACATTTTGAATCCCGATGATGTTTAACGCCATCAGGTGCTCTTTTGTTTGAGGCTGGGGGCAGGTTTCGTTTGCTGCAATCACCAGCATCGCGCCGTCCATGATGGCCGCTCCGGAAAGCATGGTCGCCATCAGCGTTTCGTGACCGGGCGCGTCAACGAAAGAAACCGTTTTGATTTCATCGGTTTTAGAGCCGCAGTGCGCGCATTTTTTTTCGACCGTAAAGCATTGCGGCTCGGGGCACTCCGGACATTTTCTAAAAACGGTATCGGCATATCCGAGACGGATAGAAATGCCTCTTTTAAGTTCTTCGCTGTGCGTATCCGTCCAAACGCCCGACAAAGCGCGGACAAGCGTTGTTTTTCCATGATCGACGTGCCCGACCATACCGATATTTAAACTGGGTTGTGCCACTCTGATTCCTCCGACATTCAATTTCGATAATCCTTTTTGAAATGAATGATCATTTTGAATAATTTATAAGATATAAAAACATAAAAACAATATTTTGTTTTTTGAACGTGAATTTTTCCCAAAAAAAAGGGCGTCAAACATGAATAAAAATTATGCTTATTCGCTTTTGAAATATAATTTTTTAGAATAAGCGCGTTTCGAATTTTGGTATATCTGTGCAGTTAAGATATATAATAATTATTAAAGGTTTATGGTTTGGTTTCCGAAATAAGGACTCTTCTTGAAATCATATTTTTAAAAAATAATTATTGGCAACAATAAAATTTAAGAAAACATATATCATGGCAAATATATTAATTAGAAATATCTGCATAATCCGAATGGAGAAAAAAATCAAATGAATCCATTTCAAGAAATAAAGCATATTTTGTGTTTTGTGACAAAAAATCGATCTTATAAAAGTGAAAATGCCAAAACAAACAGCAAAAAACTGACGGATAAGAATAAATTAAATCCGGAAGGACTGATGATTCACAGCGCGGGAGTCGCTCAACCGTCGGCCGATGTTTTTATTAGACAGTACGACAACGAAAAGAGAGGAGATTCGGTTCACGGATTTATTGACGGAGAAACCGGTCTATTTTATCAATTTTTGCCCTGGAACAATAAAGCTTGGCATTGCGGGGGCGGCGGAAACAGCACACATATCGGCGTGGAACTTTGCGAGCCAAAAACAATCGAATATCCTAAAAAAGATTCGGAAGGTATTCGAAGGTATGCGGATGGAACAAGGGGGTCATCAACAAAATGGAAGGAAACAAATAAAAAACATAATGGATACACGACGGAAGATGTTGTTCGGCGGACCTACCAATCCGCCGTTGAATTGTTTGCGTTTTTATGTAAGTTTTATGAATTGGACCCGCTGAATGAGCAGCCGATTGAAGAAATTCCCCTCGGTCAAACATTGATATGCAAGGATAAAACGCCGATTTCCAAAACGTCTTTGAAAAAAATCCCGCTCGGAAAAGAACGATTAGAGAAAACGCCGATTGATAAAGATCAAATGCTGGATAGAATGGAAGAGATACAAAAAGATTTGGAGTTAAACGACACCCCTTCCCGAGAAGAGCTGAGTCTTCTTTTAGATAAAACAAAACTCGGCGAAATAAACATCGGCAAAAAAGGAAAGAAGGAGACTAAGCTTGGCGAAGTGTCTCTCGGCAAAATTTTGTCGGGAAAAGATATTATCGTCATCAGTCATAAGTGGGGATATTTTTTAAACGTGGCTTCAAACCACGGCGATCCGGACCATTTGTGGGCTGAATTCGGTTTAACGCTTCAAAAATTCAGAGAAGACATAAAGGAAACAATGGGAAGCATAGAGTATATCATCAGCGCTTATCCGATTGACACTTGTATCGAAATGAGCGAATACAGTAAACAACTTCAAAAAAAGTTAGAGGGAAAGGGAATTGAAACCACCGTCATTCGTGCGGGGGGCCTCAAATTAGGTCCGTACAAAACCAAAGAAGAGGCTGAGACGCGATTGGCCGAGATGAGAGGGGAGCAAGATCCTGGAAAAATAAAATTGGACGGATTTATAACATGGAAATTAAACTCCTTTACACCGATGAGGGGAGAATAATCATGAAAAACATGAGATTTTAAAAAGATATTTAAAAGAAAAAATCAACCGCGATTTTTGAGAAAGAATAAGTTATGAAAAGAGAAAAAGACGGAGAGTCCCCGTCTTTCACCCGAAATAAGTTTTTTAAAACATTTTTGTGTTGTTTACTTTTTATTTTTTGTATTTTTTGCGGCGGCGTTTTTCGCATCTGCTTTTGAACCCTGTGCTTTGGATTTGTCAGCATTTGACGAAACGCGCGGTGCGGATTGTTGCGTCGTCGGACTTTTTTTAGCCATTTTTCAGCTCGCCTCCCGGACCCTTGAATCTGCCGATAAATCGCGAATTATGCAACTTCAAAATTTCGGTCTCAAATTTTAAATATTCGGCAGGAAGCAATCCCGAATATACGCCAAGCGCTGTAGGTATATAAATTTGAGCTTTGTGAGTTAAATTTGAGCATATCAGGTAACGATATCTTCCAATCTGTCTTTTTCAAGCGCTCTTCTCACTTCATACGCCACGCGGCGACCCGTGCTCATGGGCTTTCTCCAAAGCGTGTTTCCGTACGGGTGCCCGACGGACATGTGAACGTTGGTGCCGCCGCCGACGCGCGGGGCGACGTCATAGATGTAGAAGTTCAAATCTTTATCGACGCACGTTTGAAGGCAGAACGGGCCGATGATTCCGGGGTCGTAGTGTTTTTTGCTCGCTTCAACGAATTTTTCGGCCATTTCAAAAACGTTTTCAAGAAGAGACTCTCTCAGCGTCGCGGAATTGTGGCCGCAGACGGTGTATTCCGGCGTCAGCTGCTCTCCTTGAAGGCGCATTTGCTGCGGCGCGGGGAGGCGGGTGTGACCGTCAAGGCTGGTTTCAAAGCGCCAATCAATTCCGAGGATTTCAAGCGGGCTCATGTCTTCTTCCAAGGGGGAATAAAACATATCGAAATTGAATACCGGACCGATGACGTAACGCTCGATTCGGGCGCTTTTTAAGGCAACTTCCGTGATGACGCCTTGTTTTAAAAGCGCGTCGGATTTCTCAATGAATTCATCGTAACTTGCGGCGGTAAAGAATCCGCGCTCCAACGTTTTGACCGCGTGCGGCAATTTCACCATCACAAGCGCGTCAATCTCTTCGGGCTTTTCAATTTTTTCCGGGAAAGGCAACCCGGCTTTTTCTAAAATCCAATAATAGCTTTGCGCTTCCGATCGTTCCTCGCTTCGAAGCATATTGCGGCTGCCGAGCATCGGAATTTTAAAATTGTCTTCGATGTCATCGATGCTGCAATAAGACGTCAAAGAGCGGTTCGGAACCATTAAAACGCTGTCGTCCAACATTTTCTGTTGGTTTTCCGGCTTTAAAATTTCATCAAACGTGTTGAAAACAACCGCTTCATCCACGATTCCGCGAAGAAGGCGCCCGTTTGAATCGCGCTGCGCTTTAAAATATTTGGAATACGTTTGCTCCCGACCTTTTTTACAGTAAGCGACCGTTTTAAAATTCTCCTCAACCGCCCCGTCGCAAACATCCAAACCCGAATGAGACGCGATCGTTCCGATTTTAATCTTTTCCGGAGTGTCGTAATATTGATTGACCGTTTCTTGAATTTGTTTTCTGGAAATCATAACAATCTTCCTCAAATGACCTCTGATAATATAAAAAAACTTAAACTTAAAAAATGAATAAATCTGATGAGATGACTGAATAAACCATCAGATTATAAAAAGGAATTGTTTGACAAAATTTTTGAAAAGACTAAAAATCCGGTTTTTCTTTTTTGATTTTCGTTTTGATTTCATTTTTAATTTTCCGTTTTATCCTTTTTCCATTATTTCCATTTTTTGAATGGGCGCTCAAAATTTCAAAAAAACGCCCCGTTTTTTCCGTGATAATTTAAAAAAAATGAACCGATTTCGCTGTTTGGCGCGGCGTCGTTTTGCCGCACGGCCGCCCGCCGTTTTGAAAAATAAAAAATGTCTCAGAAAAAGGTTTCCAATATCCAACCGGTCCCGAAAACCTCAATGATTGAAGCGAGCAATAAAAGCGGAACGCAAATCAAAAAGAAAAACCAAAATGATTCGTTGAGTTTCATTTTCAATCGTTCCAATTTCCCGTTTAAGAAAAGCGTTTGAACCGCCAAAACGCCCGTGTTAAAACCGATTGCGGCGCTTAATAAAATAACCGGGAGCTCAATGATTCCGTGCGGCAACAATCCGGCCGCCAAAAACAAAACCCCTTCCGTTCTGGAAATATATTCCGAAACGACTCCAAGAGCAATCCCGTTTGAAAAAACAACGAATAACGGCAAAATCCCGGCCATAAAACCAAACAACAGCACCATAAAAGCGACTTTGGCGTTGTTGAAAAAAATAAACGAAACCAAATCCCAAGAGGAAACATCCGGAAGGTCCATGGAATCCATAAGAAAATCAAATAATTCGGGATTGAAATACCCGACCGCCAAGCCGAAAATTCCCGAAAAGAAGAATAAGAGAACGATTCCGGTCACGGAGGATTTCAAGGATGAAAAAACGCATTTCAATTTCTTGAAAATCGATTCCCCTTGATCTAAAGTCGTAAACAAGGAGATGAAAAAATACAAAAATGCCAACAACAAACCGATTTGCAAATAAACGGTCATCGCGAATGAAAAAAGAGACGATTCCGGAAAAGCGAATGTCAAAACGGTTTTTGAAATATAGACGATTACCGAAAAGAAAGCGTAAACGATGATAATCCAAAAGAGTTTATCAAATATGCTTTGAGAGAATGTGGTGTTTGTAAGAGTGCAGTCTTCCATAATTTGCCTCCTATGTGATTCAAGGGATAAATAGGATGTTCAACGTTTCAAATTCCGAAGAATAAACGAATCGAATTTCGAATTCCCGGAGCCAAACCGAGAATAATAATGACGAATTTAATCGCGTTTTTGATTTGCCCCGTTTGATTTTTATCCGAGTCGCTTTCCCCTTCAAGCGCTTTTTCAAGACCGACATCCAAAAGCCACACCACCAAAAAGAAAATAATCAGTTTCAGCGGATACATAATCAAAGCGGTTCCCGTCATTTCAATTAAAAAAGCCGGAACGACGTGCTTTTCGACATACCCGAAAACTTCAATGCCGATGACTGTTGACGTCGCGTCCATCAAATGCGCCGCCAGTATAAACAAATTCATCGGCTCCGTAAAAATTTTGCTCCCGGCGTATTTGGAAAGGAAATAAAAAATCAAAGTCGCGCCGATTCCGACAAAAGCGACCGCAAACGGAACCCAAACGTTTGCGACAGCGCCGTTTGAAAATAAAATTACGTAAACGACCGCAATGAAAAAACAACCCGCGGCGGAATACGGAATTAAAAAGGAAGAGATGAGTTTTGCTTTTTGAAGCGTCAAGGATAAAATTAAACAAAACGCCGTCACCAAAAAGACAAAGAAATAGATGTTGGGCGTAATTAAAACGTAACTGTAAGGCGGAGAAACCACACCCATATCCGCAACAACGCGAAGAGAAGCCCCCGCAATGACAAACGGAAAAGTGGCCGCCAAAAATTTCGAGTCAATTTTAATCTTCATTTTTTGAAGGAAAAAAATGAGAAAATAAACGGCCGCGCCTAAAATAACCGCCCACGTCAACGTGTTAAAAATATTATATCCGGAATCCTGGACAATCGGCCCGATATAATAAGTATAAATAAAATCAATGACAGAATCAATAAAAGACATAAAATATCTCCGGTGAAATGAAATTTTAACAAAATTAAAGCTTTAATAAAATTAAAACTTTAACAAAATTAAAACTTTAACAAAACTAAAACTTTAATAAAAAGTATTTAAAAGAAAATCGGATAAGTTCTATAAAAAGTATCACAAAAAGAAAAGAGAATAAAGGTATTTCAAATGCCGTAACCCATAGATTTTATATTTAAAAGTTCATATTTAACAAAAATTGAATAATTGAAAAGTTAAAATTAAAAAGTTAAAATCGAAATATTTTATTAAAAAATTGCAAATAAAAAATTACAAATAAAAAATTGCAAGTAAAAAAAGAAAAATGGAATCATAATCATGAAATACGAGGGGAGCAAGATTTCCGCCGATTGGCGCGAAGACGAAGGGACGTCTTTGAGATGGATGGAATTTCCAAGAGAAGTGTTAATCGGAAAAAATGTTTTAGACAGAATTCCGGATGTTTTAAGCAAATTAAAAATCAATGAAAAAGTTCTTTTGGTCACCGGAAAAAAGACGGTTGATGTCGCCGGAAAACAAATTCTGGAAAAGATTGAAGGAAACGGGCATGTTTGTGAAATTTACATTTCCGAAAAAGCGTCTCACGAAGAAGTGGAAAAGATAACGGAATACGGAAAATCCATCCAAGCGGATTGTATGCTTGGTGTCGGCAGCGGGAGGTCGATAGATTTGGCAAAGCTCTCCTCATTTCATTGCGACATTCCTTTTCTCAGCATTCCGACCGCCGCGTCTCATGACGGAATCGTGTCGTCGCGCGCGTCCATTCACTCGGACGGGAAATCAGAATCCGTTGACGCACACGCTCCGATTGCCGTTATTGCCGACACGGAAATTATCTCAAAAGCGCCGTTCCGGTTGTTGGCGGCCGGTTGCGGCGATGTGATTTCAAATTACACGTCGGTTTTGGATTGGGAGTTGGCGTCTCGCCACCAAAACGAGCCGTTCAGCAAATCCGCGGCCACTATGGCGTACATGAGCGCGGATATGATTACGAATTCCGCGACATTGATTCGTCCGGGACTGGACAGCTCGGCCCGAATCACCGTAAAAGCGCTGGTGTTAAGCGGCTCGGCCATGAGCATTGCCGGTTCGTCTCGCCCGGCGTCCGGATCTGAGCACATGTTCAGCCACGCGCTGGATAAGATTGCGAAAAAACCGGCGCTTCACGGAGAGCAGTGCGCGGTCGGCTCCATTATCATGATGTATTTGTACGGCGGGGATTGGGAAAGAATCCGAAACGCTTTGATTCAAATCGGCGCGCCGACGTCGGCGGCGGAAATGGGGATTGAGGATGAGGAAATTATAGAAGCATTGGTTCAAGCGCATAAGATTCGGCCGGAGAGATACACCATTCTCGGCGGCGGCCTAACGCGCCAAGCGGCGGAAAAAATGGCGGCCGTTACAAAAGTCATATAAGATGAAAAAAGAAAGCCACATAAAATGAAAAAAGCCGTATAAGATGAAGAAAGCCGTAAAAGATGAAGAAAGCCGTATAAGATGAAGAAAGCCGTAAAGGATGAAGAAAGCCCGATCTTTTCATTCAAAAGGTTTGCGGCGAAAGTTCAAATGTAAAGAAAAAGATTTACAGAATAATAACAGATTGAAATGGATTGGCCATAAAAGGATTGAAAAAAAACATGACGACTTCGACGAAAATTACGGTAATCGGCTCTCGTTTAGCAAAACGGGGCGAAGCATTTTTCTTTTTGGGAGAAAAAGAGGAGTGTAAAAAATGCAACATTCGGGGGACCTGCTTGAATTTAGATTCCGGCAAAAAGTACGAAGTGGTTTCCGTCAGAAACACGAATTTGCTGAAATGCGCGCTTCATGACGGCGGCGTTTACGCAGTCGAAGTTAAAAACGCATTGATTGAAACGTATATCGATTCAAAAAAAGCCGTTGTCGGCTCAAAAGTGACGTTTGCGCCCGTTAAAAGAGAGGCGGACGGGGAAGCGAATAATGAATCGGACGAAATGATTTCTTTGGAATTGTTTGAGCCGAGAGGCTTGGAAAAAGGCGATAAGTGTCTTGTCAAAGAAGTTTTTGAAAGTGTGAAAGTCGACGGAAAAACCTATAACCGTGTTCATTTAATCTTAGAATAACATCTGTGAATCATTTTAACAAAAATCATTACAATAATCAAATGAAAAGGTGAAAATGTGGCTGAGAAAAATATGCCTTATTATGAGTTTTATTCAAAAGCGAGATGGGACAATTGGATTTCCCAGATTAAAGAAGCCGGTTTTTCTTTGGAGGACGAGAAAAACGCCGAAAAAAACGCAATGATTTTTGTGAACATGGCGGACGATGTTATTTTATCTTGTTTAAAAGTTGCGGCGCGTTTTGAAAAAGGTGCGATTGACGAGGAGGCCGCTCTTGACATATTGGGATCGATTCAAGAAATCGTATTGGAAGAGGTGCCGCCGATTTCCGAGGACGCCGACATTATGATTTTGTCCGTTCAGGATTCTTTGAATTGTTCTCTGGCCGCTTTTGAGGCGTATTTCTTGGAAGATTATGATAAAAAAGCCGATATCAAAAAATTAATCAAAGAAGCCGGCGCCGCCGAAGAAAAAGAAGACATGGAAAACGCGTTCATGATTATCGCAAACATCGGCGCGATGGTCATTAACGGCGAGCCTTTTGACGAAGAGTATTTAACGATTCTTCCGGAAGAAAGCATTGCCGCCGAATGGTTGGACGGCATTGATTCCATTGCCGCCGCGATGGTCGGAACGGACAGCTACAAAAACTTTGACGAAGCGGATGATGACGAATAAAAAAGCTTCCGCTTTTTAATAATTTATTTTTAAATCCGTTTTTTCATTCCTTTTCTCTTTTATTCCCTTTCTTTTTTATTAAAATATGAAACTTGATTCTATTTTCATATAATATTTTACATTTATGTTAATCTTGATTCCGTTTTTATTTTGCATTTCATTTTTTTGTCGATACTGATTCTGTTTTTATTTTATATTCCATTTAAAACGATATGGATTCATTTTCATTTTACATTTTTTTATTTCCCGAAATTCATTTTAAAAATATCCGAAAAAACTCGGAGCCGTTTTTCAAATCGATTTGAAATTGAAAACGATTTGAAATTGAAGACGATTTGAAATTGAAAACAATTTTAAATTGAAGACGGCTCTTATATTGATTCAAACATTTTTTATAAGAATAAAAGAAAAAGAAAAGACATGGAAAAACGAATTTTCAAAGACGGAGAAAAAAACATCGAGATTTCGCTTCTCGGATTCGGAACGATGCGCCTCCCCAAAAAGAAAGAGGAGAGCGAGTCGCAAGAAATCGATTTTGAGAGGGGACAAGAGATGATTGATGAAGCCGTTAAAAGCGGCGTCAACTATTTCGATACCGCATACATGTATCACGGCGGGGAGGCAGAGAGTTTTTTGGGAGAAGCGCTTTTAAAATATCCGCGCGAGCGATATTATTTGGCGACGAAAATGCCGGCGTGGAAAATTGAAAAAATCGAAGATTTGAATCGCATTTTTGAAGAACAATTAAAGAAATGCCGAACCGATTATTTTGATTTTTATCTCATTCACAACGTCAATAAAGAAATTCTCAAATCGGTTCGAAAATATGACGTTTACCGATTTTTAAAAGAAAAGCAAAAGGAAGGTAAAATAAAATACCTCGGCTTTTCGTTTCACGATGAGCCGAAATTGTTGGAAGAAACGGTTCAAAATTATGAGTGGGATTTCGCTCAAATTCAGCTCAATTACTTGGATTGGACCCTGCAAGACGCCAAACGCCAATATGACATATTAACGGAAAAGAAAATCCCGATAATCGTAATGGAACCCGTCAGAGGCGGCTCGTTGGCGACTCTTTCAAAAGAGGCCGAATGTATTTTAAAAAAAGAAAAGCCGGACAAAAGCGCGGCGTCTTGGGCGATTCGATACGCGGCGTCTTTTCCAAACGTCTTGACCGTTTTAAGCGGAATGTCCAATCAAAATCAACTCCGAGACAATATAAAAACATTAAGTCCTCTCAACCCGCTTTCCGCCTCGGAATACGAAACGATTGAAAAAGCCAAAACCGCGTACCAATCCGCTTTAAAAATCCCGTGCACATACTGCCGCTATTGTATGGAATGTCCCTCGGGCGTTCACATCCCCAAAGTCTTTGACAAATACAACCAATCCTTTGCAAGAGGAGATGCCGATAAAACTCGCTTTTTATCGGAATATCGACAAATCGGAGAAAAACGGCAAGCGCATCAGTGCACAAAATGCGGCGCTTGTCTGGAAAAATGCCCTCAGGGAATCGATATTATTTCGGAATTGGAAAAAATCGCCGCGTTCGCCAAAAAAACGGAAGAGCCGTAAAACACAAAAATAAAAAACGAAAATAATAAACGAAAATAATAAACGAAAATAATAAAAGAGGCGAAAGTCATTCGTTTTCCCAATAAAGGTTTTTAAAATAAACTTATATAGATGCATTTCTCTATTCTTTTATTCTTAAAAAAAGAAGACGAACAAGGAGTTTGAAATGAATTTGGACAAATCATTTCGCTGTTTTTTAAAATAACTCGATTAAATCCGCTAATAAGATCCGTTAACAAAATCGTTCACATTTTCTTTCAGGAAGGTATCATTTATGGTCGACGTCAAAATTGAATTGGAACTTCTCAGGCAAAAATTATTGGATTTATCCTTGACAAATAATTTGTTAAATTACACGCCGTCAAAAAAAAGGACGATTGAAATCAAAAATGGCAATATTTCCGAAATCTATGATATTTTGGTGATTCAAGAGAAAACAATGCGATTTAAAGCGGATCCGAACGCCGTTCAAAAAACAAAACGCGGGCAAGAGGAAGCCGAAAACCTTGCCGACGAGGAAGAAGATTCCGGATTTTTAAAAGGCTTGATAAGAAAAAAAGACGGAAGTGAAAACACCGCGCTCACTCTGGAAACGCCGTACCATGCGGAGGAATTGGAGGAAAGATTGTTTTACATCCATAACCAAGCCAACGCCGTTTTTGAAGAACAGGGATACGCCATACTCTACATGGCCGTCGGTTTTTTAAAGTGGACCGACGGGTTTAAAAAAGTTCTCAAAGCCCCGCTTCTTTTGGTTCCGGTCGAATTCAAACGTGTCGGTCCGAAAAGAAGATTCACCGTCCAATGGACCGGCGGCGATATTTTCGCGTCCATCACGCTTAAAGCCAAATTATTGGAATTCGGATTGGAATTGCCGGAATTTCTCGGATTCGATGATAAAGGCGCCGTTGAAACCTATTTAAAAGCCGTCAAAGAGTTGATTTCCGATAAAAAAGATTGGGACGTCATGGAAGAGGCCAATATTGATTTTTATAATTTTAAAAAGTTTGTGATGTACAAAGATTTGGACCCCAAAGTGTGGCCCAAAGGACAAGGCCCCGAAACGCACCCGCTCATCAATCAAGTTTTTAATCCGGCCGGAGACGATTATGACGGCGGATTTTCCGAAAACGAAGTCGATTTAAAACTCCGAACCGATTCGGTTTACCATATTCTTGACGCCGACTCCTCTCAAATATCCGTCATCGAAGATGTCAAAGCCGGCAAAAATTTGGTTGTGGAAGGCCCCCCCGGAACCGGAAAGTCCCAAACCATCACAAACTTGATTGCCGAACTCCTCATGAGCGGAAAAAGCGTTTTGTTCGTCAGTGAAAAAATGGCCGCGTTGCAGGTCGTTAAGAAAAGATTGGACACCATCGGCTTGGGAGATATGGTTTTAGAAATTCACAGCCATAAAGCGCAAAAAAAAGCCGTTTTAGACGAGCTGGAAAGAACATTAAAACGCCGGCCTCCGACGGAGAAAAATTACACCCAAGATTTAGCCGAACTTGAAAATTTAAAATACGAATTAAACGAATACGCCAAAACCCTCGGGCAAACCGTCGGCCCCATCGGCCACACCGTGTATGACATTTACGGTATTCGCGAAGACATCACGCATTATTTCAATCAGAAAAACCGAAAAATGGCGCACATCGAATTTAAAAATCCTGAAAAATGGGATAAAAAACAGTGGGTTGAAGCGACCTCCATTTTAGAAAAAATCGGAGACGCTTTGCCGAGCGTCGGCGGCGTAAAAGAAAATCCGTGGAGAGACGTTCGCCCGGGAATTATTTTGCCGCCGGACTTGCAAGATATTGAAGAAATATTGGAAAACGCCGCGATACGCTCAAAATCCGTCAACGGCAACATGGATAAAATCATTGCCGAAACCGGATTAAAAGCGCCGGCTTCGTTGAATGAATTAGACGCATTCCTTTCTCAATTAAAAATATTTCAAAACGCGCCGAAAATCAATCGGGATGTTTTAAAAAATCAAAGCGTAAACGAGCGAAGCGCACAGCGGGAATTGATAAAAAAAGCGCGGCGTTATAACGAACTCGAAAGGAAAATAGAAGATATATTCACCTCTCAAATTTTTGAAGAGGACACAAAAACCTACTTAAAAAAAGCCGGAAAACTCTTAAAATTCATGGACGCCGGATTTAAAGAATCCAAAAATAAAATTTTAAACTGCTACCTCAAGCGCGCCGATAAAAGCGATTCCGAGATAAAAAAAGATGTGATGTTGGTTCAGGAATTCAATGATTTGGAGCACGAACTGGAAAATATGAAACCAAAAGCCGCTTTGCTTTTCGGAGAGCATTGGAAAGCGGGATTAAACGCTCCGGAAATATTGGAGGCTTTTTATGATTTCGCCGTTCTTTTTGATGTGTTGCAAAACAGCGGAAACGTAACGGAAGAGACGTATGCCTGCATCGAGCGCGGTATTGATAAAAACGGTTTGGAAACGGCGATAAATGAAATAAAAACCGAAACGGAAAATATGGAAAGCGTTTTGATGGCGCTTTCAAACAGTGTCGGCGCCGATCCGGACTTGTTTTTTAATAAAAAATTTGTAAAGGAAATAAGGCCGGAAAAAGAAGAGGTTTTGGAAAAGACGGAGCCGGTAGAAGATGTCAGGGAGAAGGAAGAATCGAGTGAAGAAGACATCGTTCAAGTTCCGAAAAAGAGAAAATACGAATTGACGGAAAACAAAAACGTGTACCGAGAAACACTGTCCGTCAGCCAATTAAACAACATTCTTCAGGTTTGGAACGCCGAACTTTCGTCGTTGGTTTTGTGGAGCCAATTTTTAATTTATCGGGAGAAATGTTTAAAAACCGTTGCGGCCCCTCTTGTTCCGTTTATCAATGAAAACAAAATAAAGCCCGAGGATTTGATTCAAACTTTCAAAGGAAATTACGCCGACGGCGTTTTGCGCGCCGAGTTTATGAAAAAGCGCGTTCTTTCAACATTTATCAAAGAAGTGCATGAAAGTAAAATTCAAAAATTTTCGGATTTAGACGAAAAAGTCATCGTGAAAAACCGTGAGCGCGTCAACATTGAAATTTATAAAACCATGCCGCAAATTTACGTCGGCGCCTCACGAGAATCCGAAGCCGGCATATTGTTAAACGAATTCAACAAAAAGAAAGCGCACATGCCGATTCGTCGTTTAATGTCAGGCGCGGGCGGTTTGATTCAAAAAATCAAGCCGTGTTTTATGATGAGCTCGCTCTCCATCGCGCAATACTTAGAACCGCAAACCACTTCGTTTGACGTCGTTATTTTTGACGAGGCCAGTCAAGTCAGACCGGAAGACGCTTTGGGCGCGCTTCTTCGCGGCCGCCAAGTGGTGGTGATGGGGGATTCAAAACAGTTGCCGCCGACAACGTTTTTTGAAAATTTATTGGAAACGGATGACGAATACAACGAAGACGCCTCCTTTTACTCCGACGTGGAAAGCGTTTTAAACATATGCAAACGCAGTTTCCCGTACAAAACGTTGCGCTGGCATTACAGAAGCCGCCACGAATCTTTAATCGCGGTCTCCAACGACGAATTTTACGGCAACCATTTGTATGTTTATCCGTCTCCGCTTCATGAAGATAAAAATATGGGCCTTCAATTCCGGCATGTCAAGGATTCGGTTTACGAGCGCGGAAAAACCGGAATGAACCGGGAAGAAGCGCGTGTCGTCGCGCGCGAAGTGATGCGCCATTTCATTCAATTCCCGGAAAAAACGTTGATGGTCGGAACGTTTAATGTGAAACAACAAGAAGCGATTCAAAAAGAAGTGGAAGAGCTTGTCAAAAGCAGCCCCGGCTTTGAGAAGTATTTCATCAATGAAAAGGGTGAAAACTTTTTGGTCAAAAATATCGAAACGATTCAGGGAGATGAAAGAGATGTCATCTTTGTCAGCATCGGTTTTGGTTTTGATTCGGAAGGCAGGCTTTCCAAAAATTTCGGCCCGCTCAACAGAGAGGGCGGAGAGCGCCGTTTAAATGTCTTGTTTACGCGCGCGCGTGAGAAATGCGTCATCTTTTCCAATTTTAAAGCGATAGATTTGCACGTCGGGGATGACGATCCGGCCGGCCTTCGCGTTTTAAAATCCTTTTTGGAGTACGCCCAAAACAAATCCTTCGTTTCTAAAACGCCGGAATACGAGCCGGACGAGATTTCGTTTGACGAATCTGTCGCCGCGTTTTTGCGTGAAAACGGTTTTACGATTCATCAAAAAATCGGGTGCGCCGGCTACAAAATGGATATGGCGATCGTCAATGAAAACGCCGTCGGCCATTATATTATCGGAATCGAATGCGACGGCCCGCAATATTTCAATTCCCGCGTGGCGCGCGACCGCGACCGTTTGAGACACGACGTTTTAAGCGGCCTCGGCTGGCAACTCTACCGCGTTTGGTCAACGGATTGGTATTTGAATCCGAAAAAAGCGAAAAAGAATCTGTTGGACGCGATTGCCGCGGCGAAAGAAAAAGCGAAAACGATGGAATCGTCCGCGGAATTAAAATTCGAAGAAGAGGAAACTGTCGCAGAGGTTGCCGATGAAAAAGAAATCGAGAAAATGATTCGAATCATCAAGGAAAGAGAAGCAAAAAGTAAAAAGAGAGAAAAAGAAGCGGAGGTAACTCACGAAAAAGCGGAGGTAACTCACGAAAAAGCGGAGAATTCCAAACGATACGCTGAAGCGGAAAAAGAAGAAACTGAAAATGATTTAAAAGTTGAAAAAGAAGAAGCGGAAACGGAAAAAGTTTTGAAAGCTGAAGAAAAAATGACCGAAAAGATTGAAATGTCGGAAGAAAAAACGACCGAAAAAACTGAAATGCCGGAAGAAGAAACGACAGAAAACGTTGAAGCCCCGGAGAAAGAAACGGCAGAAAACGTTGAAACCCCGGAAGAAAAAACGATCGAAAAGATTGAAATTCCGAAAGAAGAAACGGTTGGGGATGTTGAAATATCGGAAGAAGAAACGGTTGGGGATGTTGAAATATCGGAAGAAGAAACGGTGGGGGATGTTGAAATATCAGAAGAAGAAACGGTTGGGGATGTCGAATTATCGGAAGAAAAGGAGGCGGAAGAAAATTTTGAAACGGAAATAAAAATCATTGAAAAAGAAATGAAAAATATTGAAGAAAAGATGAAAAACGCCAAAAAACAGAATTCTTTGGAAGAAGAACCGATGGAAGATGTCATTGAATACAAACCTGAAAAGAGTGAAAAAGAAAAAACAAAGGTTGAAAATTCAAAAGTTGAAAAAGCAAAAGTTGAAAAAGAAAAAACAGAAAAATCGGCGGTTGAGAAATTATCCGGGCGGACGGCAGAAAACATTGATGCGGACATGAATCTTGATGAGACCGACGTTTCGGGGGAATGGGATGAAAATGACGAATACGGCGGGGTATTTGATATTAAGAAGATGCCGGCCGATATTACGGATGAGCAGTTGTTTGATGTCGATTCTCTGATTCAATCCGGCGTCCCCGATTATTTGCCGTATTCCAAAACGGATTTGCCGTCCACCGAAAATCTGCTTGAAATCCCGCGCCATAAAATGGAGCATGAAATTGTTGAAATCGTCACTCATGAAGGGCCGATTCATAAGGAGCAGTTGATTTTAACCCTTCGCAATCATTGCGATGTCAAACGGTTGACAAAAGCGATGAGAGACATGATTATTCGAGAGATTTCTTCGGCCGAAAAGTCCAATTATATTCGCGTTCGCGGCAATTTCCTTTGGCCGGTTAAAATCAAAGGAAGCCTTGTTCGAAAAAGGGAGGGGGATTTGCTGAACGCGGATTGGATTTCCGATGAGGAGATTCTTCAAGCGACCGTTTACGTTTTAAAAACGCAATATTCCACGCCCAAAGAGCAATTGATTAAAAAAGTCTCTCAGATATTCGGCTTTAAAATCATGCGCCCGAACGTAAAAGAAAAAATTGGGGGCGTCGTTGATAAGGCGATAGAGGATGGAAAAATCATTTGTTTGCCAAACGGTAAAATTTATTTGGATGAATAAAGAATCTAACGGGCAAAAAAAGAAAAGGGGAGAAAAAATGAACATATGGCACGACATGCCGGCAAAAAGAATTCGGCCGGATAATTTTTGCGCCTGCATTGAAATTCCAAAAGGCGGCAAAACGAAATACGAATTGGATAAAGAAACGGGTTTGTTGATGATGGACCGTGTCCTTTACACCTCGACGCACTATCCCGCAAATTACGGTTTTATCCCAAAAACATTGGCGATGGATGATGATCCGCTGGACGTCTTGGTTTTGTGCAGTGAGCAGTTGGTTCCGCTTTCAATCGTTTCTTGTTACCCCATCGGCGTCATCACGATGACGGACAGCGGTTCAAAAGACGAAAAAATCATCGCGGTCCCGTTTGGCGATCCGACCTATAACGGGTATAAAGAAATCAAAGAATTACCAAAACACGTCGCCGACGAAATGATGCACTTTTTTGAAGTTTACAAAGAGCTCGAAGGAAAAACAACCGTTATTGACAGTGTTTCAGGCGCAAAAGAAGCAAAAAGCTTAATTGCGGAATACATTGAAAAATATAACGAATACGTCAATTCCGATAACGAGTGAGCGAAAAGAATGAGGCGCCGAATGAAAAATCGCGCCTTGTTTTGACTCTTTTTTAAAGCGATCGGCATTTCTCTTTTTGACGTGGCGCCGTCTGATGCGACACTCTCCGGCGCGGCACTTTTGATGCGGTGCAGTTTGACACATCACTTTTAACACGGCGATTTTAGCAAACGGTTTTGACACGGCGATTTTGACACGGCGCAATTTGGCGCAACACTTTGGCGCGGTGCTGTTTGGAACGGTATTGTTTGGCATGAATCGTTTGATGCGACACTTCTTAACACAGCGTTGTTTGGCGCAACGTTGTTTGGCGCGGTGCTGTTTGAAACGGTGCTGTTTGAAACGGTGTTGTTTGAAACGGTGTTGTTTGAAACGGCGTTGTTTGAAACGGTGTTGTTTGAAACGGCGTTGTTTGGCACGGCGCCGTTTGGTGCGACATGGCACGGCGCCATTTGAAGAAAAACGGCTTATAGCGACGTCTTCTTATAACTTTCTTATGTCCGTTTTATGACCTTTTTCCGTAAAACGCCGTTTTCGTTTTTTCAAATCAAACGATGCGAGACGCGTTTGTCAGCGGATCTTTTTCAACTTTGAAATTCACGTCGGCCGAGTCGATTAAAGATTCGTCATGGGAAACGACGATAATCTGTCCGACACCGTCTTGTCGCATATGCTCAATCAGCTTGATTAATTGACGAATGTGTCCGCTGTCTAAAAAGACGGTCGGCTCATCAAAGATGAGCGGCGGAAGGGAGGTTTGTCCGGTGTTTTGCTCCCCGAATCCGAGAGAGAGAAGACGATAAATCGCGCAGCGCAAAGCCAAATTAAAAATCGCGCGCTCACCCCCGCTGAGTTGTTTGGGCTCCAGGATGGATCCGTCTTTTTCATGCACTTTTAAATTGTACTCCCCGTCCAACTCCAAATGAGAATAAGCGTTGTTGGAATAAATGAAGTCAAACATTTCATTTAACAAAATGTCCAACGCTTCAATATTTTTAGCGCGCATTTCGGCTCGGATGCGCAAATACATCTCTTCTAAAACCGATACGTCTTCTGAAACATAGGATAAAAAAAGCAATTTGTTTCGAAGAAGAAGACTTTCTTTTTCATTCTCGGCCAATTGCTCAATCTCACTGCGAATTTTACCGATTTCTTCTAAAATGTTCATTTTCGTCGCGTTTAAATCGTCCGCATTTTTTGAAATCGACTCGATTTGAGCCGATAAACTTTTCTTCTTTTCAAGAAGGGAAGAGCCGCCGTTTGAGGAGAGACCGGCGTTTATTTTTTCGGTTAAGGTTTGAGCTTTAAGGGTTTTTTCAGAAATTTGCGTTTGATAATTTTCAAGCGTTTGAGTCAACGCGCCCAAAGTGGATTTAAACCCGGTAATAACCGCGTTTAAAGTCTCCTGTTCCCGATTAAATTCAACGATTCTTTCAATATTAAATCGTGTATTTGAAATGAACTCCAACTTTTTCATAGCCGCTTCAACTTCGGCTTTGATTTGAATTTCATCCGCGGCGATTTTTTCAAAATCCGATTTCAATTGATTCAACGACTTTTGGAAGATTTCCATTGTATTTTTCAATTCGTCCAAACGTTTTTGAGAATCCGCGTTCATTTTACGTTCCGCTTCAAGCGTTTTGTAATCCATCAAAATGGAATTGGACGAATCCGTGAAACTTTTTTTGCGATTTGATAAAAGTTTTAATTTTTCTTGTCTGCGAAGAGCGACGGATTTAAAATCCGACAACTTGCCCTCAATGGTTTTTAAACTTTTTTGATGCGCTTCGCAAAAGACGGAATGTTCCAAATACCGCGCGTGAACCGTTTTCTTTTGGTCGTTGATATCCTCCAAATCTTTTTTAAATTTGGAAATGAGTTCGGACTTTCCTTTTTCTTCGGCGCGATGCGTATTGATTTCCGATTGAATTTGCTCGATGTCCGAATCGATTTCAGAAATCTCTTTTAAAATGGAAATTTGAAAATCCGTTTCTTTTTGAAATTTTTGAATCTCTTTTAATCGAAGCGCGATTTCTTCGCGTTGTTTTGCTTCATCCGCCGCTTCGTGCTTATGGACCGAGTCGGAGGATATTTCCTGCCCGCACGTCGGACATTTTCCGGCTTTTAAAAGCGCTTCTTTCTTTAGAATCGATTTCTCAATTTCGCGGTCCGAGGATTCAAGACCGGCATTTTCCGAAATCAACATTTCTTTCTTTTGAGACAAAACGGAAATCGCGTTTGCGACGTCTTTGGGTGAAATATCGCCGAGAGAATAGCGAGAGGCCGGAACCGTTTCTTTTAAAGCCGAAGCCGAGCGAATTTTATCGGCGCGTTTGGATTGATGCATTTTAAAAAGCGCTTCAAAATCAGAAATTCTTTTCTTCTTAATTTCCGATTCGGCCAGCTCCGTTTTGAGTTTTAACTGTACTTTTTCGATTTCTTCATCCAAACGGTTCAACTCTTTTTGAATTTCATCCCTGTTTTTGGATTTCTCTTCCAATTCCCCTTTTAAGGCCGCTTTTTTCTTTTCCTCTTCCGTAACCTTCGTTTCTTCTTCGCGGACTTTTGAGACGATGTAATTCTCCAAATTCTCAATATCCGATATCAGCGTTCTCCAAGATGATTCGGCGGAAGGAAGCGGCAAATCCTCCGCTTTAACGACTGTGGAATAAAAAGAAATATCGCAAACATCCGAAATACAATCCTTTTTGGAATTCAAATCCGCATCGGAATCAAAACCGGAAACGGCGCCCGGCTTTGGAATCGGCGATTTGGAGCTGAGAATATCATTGTAAAGCTCGTCAAATATTTCCAAAAACGCTTTTTTTTCCGTGCCCGCCGTCAAAAATCCGCCCTCGACCGATGCGTTTGCCGCGTTTATTTTTAAAATTTGCTGCTCGATTTGAGAGGACAAGGCGGAAACGGCTTTTCCCGAATCGCTGATTTCTTTTTCTTTTGCGGAAATATCTTTTTGCAAATTGTTTTTTTGAACCCCGATGATCTCCGCTTTTTTTGAAAAATCGTGCTTTTCGCTCAACGCTTGGGACTCTTCGTTTTTGATGTTTGATAAAACGGATTCGATTCGGCTTTTATCTCCGGTTTCTCCGATGTAAAAATGAGAATCCTCTTTTAAAAAAATCGTCTCGGCGTTGGAGCGGTTCGTTTCGATTCTTAATTTCTCGGACGTCTCGGATAATTGGTTTTTCTTTTTCGTCGCGCTTTGAATTTCAGAGAGCAGGTTTTCCTGTTTTAATATTTCCGCTTCATATTTGAGAGTGAGATCACTCGATTCCTTTTTCAGGCCCTCGATTTCCGCTTTTTCTTTTTCAATCTCTTTTAATTTGGATTCCAAAAGCGTCAACTCCGCCGAAAGTTTGTCTTTTTCTCGGGTTTGTTCTAAAAGGAGCGCGCCGATTTTCTCAACCGCCTCTTTTCTGCGATTAAGCTCATGATACGGGTTTTTGTTTCTCAAATGAGAGATTTTGACGTCCAGCAAATCTTTTTTTTCCGTCTCGGACCTCAAAACCCGAGTCACCGCCGTCTTGGAAGAATGCGCTCGCTCTCGATACTCCTCCAGTTTTCCGAGGCGAAGCAAATCGTCAATCATCTGCTGTCTTTCTCTGGGTTTGGCGTTGATTAAAGCGTCCACGTCTCCTTGCCGGATATAAGCGCAATTTTGGAAGCTGACCTCATCCATATTTAACAGATTTTTAATCGCTTCATACGTATTGTTTGACTTTTCAGCGATAATCTCGCCGTTTTTTTTCAAAATAGATTTGGAGTTATTGGCGCCCGTTTTTGTCACTCTGTAATGCTGCTCGATTTGGTAATCCGCGCCGCCGTGTTCAAAATCCAAAACGATGGACGCTTTGGAGCTTCCTTTTCGAATCATGTCAAAAATTTGAAGCGTCGTTCCTCTTAAAACTTCGCCGCCGAAAATGCCCATAAAGCACGCTTCCAAAATACTGGACTTACCGCTTCCGTTTACCCCCGAAATAACCGTAACGCCGTCTTTAAAATCCAAATCCAAAGATTGATAACTTCGAATATTATCAATTTGCAGTCGTTTAAATTTCATTTCTCCTCCTCCCCGAATTTATCTCCCAAAGTATACTGTCGCGGCGGCGGCGTATTTTTCTTTCGTTTTTCCTCTTTTTCTTTCAATAGCAAAACCGGCGTTTTCTCGGTTGATTTGATTGCGCTTGACTCAAGAGAATCGGAGTCAAAATCAGAGTCAAAATCAGAGTCAAAATCAGAATCGGAATCAACGGAATCAAAATCAACGGATACGGAATCGGCGGAATCCGGACCGGCGAATACGGAATTGACGGAATTAAAATCCGCGAATTTTGAATTAACCGAATCCGAATCATCCGATTTCAACGATTCTGTTTTCTCTAAAACGGATTTGAGTTGTTCAATTTCTATAAACTCGGATTCTTCTTTCTTTTCATTTAAAAAAAGTCCGATCTTATCGGAATGAAGATTAAAAGAATCCGAGGAAGGGTTCAAATTGAAATCATCGGATTCCTCAAAGTTTAAATCGTCGGGTCGGTTTAAATCGAAATCGCCGGATGAGTCAAAATCAAATTCATCGGACGGATTGAGATAAATATTTTCACGATAATATTCCGTTTGAAAATCAAATGAATTTAAGAAATCTTTTAATTTGATTTCAGAGATATCCGTCACGTTTGATTTTGTTGTTTCGGAATCTCGAATGATGCCGTCCAATAAGAAGCCGGCCTCCGTTAAATTTAATCGGCGAATTTCGTGTGAAACAACTTCGTCGGGGTCTTTAAAAACGATTTTGACATCTTGATTCGTTTCGTTAAGGAGGCTTCTTTTATCTCCGATGCGCGCGACAACGGCGCCTTTGTTTAGGATGTATTCTTCGATTTCGCTGATGGGAATCGGCGTTTTTTTGGTGCCTTGCAATTCCACAAAAACGACGGCGTCTTTGATTTTTTCGGAATAAGCGTCGATTTTGGAATACACCTCATCCACCCGGATTTTTCCAAATTCATCGCTTTGAATCGGAATGTTTACAAAATCTCTTGTCGGAATCGTTCGTTTCGTAACGGATAAATCCTCTTTGAAGGTTAAAATGTTGTAAGAGCGCGGCTCAACTTCGGCGGCGCTGCATCTTTCCGTGCTTCCGGGATAGGTCAGCCAGGATTGGTTATGTTTGATACATTCGTATTTGTGATTGTCGCCGAGCAAAACGGCGTCAAACGGAATCGGGATTTGAGACGTGAAGTCGTCGCAGGAGAGCGGCTGCCCGGGCAAAATCGGCTCTAACAGTTGATGAAGAACGAGAACATGAAAAACGAGCTTGTCACAGGATTTCGGGCAGTCAAACACCGAAAAATCAAAAACGGATAAACGAGGCGCAGAGAGATTATCCATTCCGTAAAAATGAATTTGAGAAGAAAGCCCGTCAAAAATAACCGGTTTGCCGCCGAGTCTTTTGGCAAGCCCCATGGATTCAAAAATGTCCAGCCATTGCGTATTTTGTTTGAGTTCATGATTTCCGACGATTCCCAAAAACGGAATGCCGGCGTTCTTTAAAGGCGTCAGAATCGATATGGTTTCAATCAAATCTTCAATGGTCGGGTTTTTGCTGTCAAAGAGGTCTCCGGCATGAACGACGGCGTCCATTTCATAATCTATCGCGTCTTGAATGACTTTTTGAAAGGAATCAAAAAAGTCCTGCCTCCGAATATCGCTGTGATATTGGCGGGAGCCTAAATGCGTGTCAGCGGTGTGTAAAATTTTAAATTCCGATTTTTCAATTGTATAAACCGTTGCTTTTTCCATGTAAAAACCCGAATATCCTTGTTGATTTCATTTAAAGTTGTATGATTGTATATTGTCTCGCCTTATTTTATAATAATGGCTTCTGTCAATTTGAGCTCATGTTATTTTTTTATTTATTATTTTTTATATGACCCGGGATTTTTATTTTGTATCGCTAAATTCAATCTTCTAACGGCGTTTTTTTGAATTTGGCGAAGAACCATTCCGGGGGAAGATTTTATACCGCCGGGAATGGTTTTTCCCCTCAAGATGGAATCAAAAATACAATCTTGTGTGTTTGATTCGGCATCCGCCAAAGTATATCCGAATCCGACAAATTCCGCAAAATGCGCGTCGCTGCCGCCGACTTGAGGCATCCCGATTTTTTGGGCTTCTCTTGCGGCTTTTTGATTGGAATATTGAAAAAGACATTTCGAGTTGAAAGTTTCCGCGGCGTCGGCACCGCTTCCTTTTAAATATCCGAGTCCGTGAGCCGCTTTTCGGTACGGGTGAGCAACGATTGAAACGGCGTTTAAATCGCGTGCGAGATCCGTCGTTTCTTCGGGAGTCATCAATGCTGGTATTTTTTCGGTGACGCCCAGAACCAAAATATGCCCTTTGGACGTGCTGACTTCCGTTCCCGGAATGACGATGAGATGTCCGTATTTGTCCGGATTTTCCTTAACCAATTCCGCGGCTTTGAAACCCCCTTTGATTTCGTCGTGGTCGCAAATGGCGATGCCGTCTAAGTTTTGAGAAATCGCGGCGTTTAAAATGTCTTTAAGCGACGCTTTGGAATCCCGAGAATATTTGGAATGAATGTGAAAATCGTATTTGAACATAGTAATGGATTGGCGTTTTCATTATATATTTTTATAGTTTTTGCGGACGTTTTTTTAATATAACAGAATCACAAAGATAAAAAATACATAAAAATACATAAAAATACATAAAAATACATAAAAATACATAAAAATACATAAAAAATTGAATAAATGATTTATCTTAAATTTTTTGATTAATACTTTCACCCCGCTTGTTTGACCTTTATATGTTTCCGTGTTGTTTTTAGAATTGTTCTTACAATTAAAAAAAGAATCCAATATGTCCGGGTGAAAATTATGTCCATTGAAATCGAATCGGAATTCTCTGAAATCATAAAAATCGGAGGAGAAAAATATCGTCAAATCTCTCTTTTGGAAGCGGAAGGCATCCAAACGTCTTTTGCCGTTTGCGATAGAGGTATTTCATATATTCCGTATGTCCGTTTGGAAAACGATACGGATGAAATGGAAAGTCCTCATGCTCTTTCTTTGAAACCGGATGAATTGATTCAATTCCACAAAGATCCCGACTACGAAGAAGAAACGCAGTCCTTTCAAAGTCGAGGATACGGCGGCGCATATGACAACTTATGCGACAGCACTTGCGCTTATGGCAACGCTTATGACGGAACATATGGCGGCGCATACGACGGCGCCTATGACAGTTTGCTTCCGTATGATTATGAGACGGATGTCGTGGACGCTTTAAATTTGGATGAGCAAATCGCAAATTATGCGGCCGACTCTTGGGAATTTGTATCCGTGACCGAAAGTATCATTCTCTTTCAAAAACCGAAATGGGAAGTTTAAAACTTAAAACGAAATAAAAACTAAAAAATAAAAATTATTTGCATTTATCTTTCGCGGTAAATTTAAGAGCACTCGAATTTATCGCGATTGATTCCTCCGACTTTGCCAAAGGTCAAAAAAACGAAATAAAGCGAAATATCCGCTTTGAAAATGTGTGAAATAAGGATTCGACCCTCTTTTTTGCCGGAAGCGTGTGAACTTCCGGTGAATCCTTAAATCAAGATCAATCGGATGAAATAAAATTAAATCAAAATCAAATTAAATCAAAATCAAATTAAATCAAAGTCAAATTAAATCAAAATCAAATTAAATCAAAGTCAAATTAAATCAAAGTCAAATTAAATCAAAGTCAAATTAAATCAAAATTAAATTAAATTAAAGAGGATTTATTCTTCCGAATAGTAATAATCCCCTTTCTCCTTTTGTTCGCGGTCCAGTCGAGACATCGAGTTGTTGACGCGCGGGCGCTTTGTTTCTTCGTCGCGGCGGAAGGTGATGTTTAAATTGGAAAGGAATTTATTCATCCCGTTTTTCATTCCGGTCGGCGCGTTTGCAAAACCGTATTTGGACGGTTCTCCTTCAAAGACGATTAAGCGCTGGCTGATCATGTCAATCATATAAATGTCGTGGTCGACAACCATCGCGGTTTTGCTGTTGCTTTCCGCAAAACGGGTGATGACGCGCGTCACAATGGCGCGCTGCTCGACGTCTAAGTGAGCGCTCGGCTCGTCTAAGATGTAAAAGTCCGCTTCTCGGCTGAGACAGGCGGCGATTGCCACGCGCTGAAGCTCGCCGCCGCTCAAATCGGTTAAATAACTGTCGTATAATTTATCCAGACGAAGCGGCCTTGCAATTTCCGTTTCATAGTATCCGGTTCCGAATTTGTCGGCGACTTCCATTAACAAATCGCGGACACGAATTTCGGCTTCGGCTTTGATATATTGCGGTTTATAAGAGATGGTCACATCAATTCCGACGGCGCCCGTATCGGGTTTTATTTCGCCGGCCAAAATTTTAACAAAAGTGGATTTGCCGGTTCCGTTCGGGCCGACAATTCCGAGAACTTCTCCTTCTTTGACGCTGCCGCCTTTGGCTTCCATTGAAAAAGTGTCGCCAAACGCCTTTGAAAAAGAGTCGTAAGAAAGAATCGTTCGAACGTCGGCGCCTTCTTTGGGCGGATGCGTTTCAAATCGGATGGCTTCGTCGCGAATGCGAATGTTTTCTTCAGGCAAATAACCTTTAATGTATTGATTGATCCCGATTCGAACGGATTTGGGCATTGTCATCACACCGTATCCGGCAGGAGTGCCGTATGCCAAATGAACGGTGTCGGCCAACATGTCTAAAATCGCCAAATCGTGCTCAACGACCAAAACGGATTTGTTTTTTTCTTTGGCCAAATCTTGGATTAAACGAGCGGCATTGATTCTTTGGTAAATATCCAAATAAGAGCTGATTTCGTCAAAGAAATAAAAATCCGCCTCCTTGACGATACAAGCCGCAATCGCAACTTTTTGGAGTTCTCCTCCGGAAAGCGCGCCGATGTCGCGGTCCATGATATCTTTCATTTCCAATCTTTCAACCACTTCATCCAAACGTCCGCTTGAATTGGCTTTTTGAAGCAAATCGGCCGATTTCCCTTTAAACGCTTTTGGAATCAAATCGACATATTGCGGTTTTTGAGAAACTTTCAATTTTCCGGAGGAAGCCGCTTTAAAATAGTCGCCGAGCGCCGTTCCGGAATAGTGTTCCAAAACGTTTTCCCAGCTCGCTTCGCGCTCCCCGAAATTCGGAATCAACGCTCCCGAAAGGATTTGGACAGCCGTACTTTTACCGATGCCGTTGGGACCGAGGATGCCGGTGACTTTGCCTTGTTGCGGCACGGGTAATCCGTAAAGCGCAAATCCGTTTTGCCCGTAGCGATGTGTCGGATATTCCAATGATTCGGGAAGCCCGATAATCATAATCGCGTCAAATTGGCATTTTTTAACGCAAATGCCGCACCCGGAGCAAAGAGATTCCGTAATGATTGCTTTTCCGTCCTCTTCGCTGAATAAAATCGTTTCGTCGCCCGTTCGAACGCGCGGACAATATTTGTAACACTCTTTACTGCATTGGCGCGGCTGACATTTGTCCTTATTTAAAACAGCTATCCTCATAATATTCTTCCTTGAAAAGCAATCTGTTTTTGAATTTTGAAATAATAGATAATAAATGATTTTGATTTGAAACAATAAATAATATTAAAGATTTTGATTCTACCGGACCGGATTGTCAAAAGGCGGTTTGAAGTTAATAAATATGATGGAATGAAAGACGTTTCGTTTAAACAGGGGATTTCCGGAAAAAGAAAAAAGGCCGGCGGTGCCGGTGAGCGGTTCAAAGAAGGGAAGTGTTCAAAAGAATCGTCCAAGTCACGATGCAATAAATCAAAACAAGAAATTCAATGCCAAACCAGCTTTTCCAGTCCAAAAGCTTCATGTCAATTTTTGTAATCGGGAAGATGAGTCTTCGTTGGATATAATATGTGAAAATTAAAATCAGCATCAAGACAATAAACCAGGGAAGTTTCGTTTCTTCGAGGGTTGCGCCGCCCAAAAGAAGATAGCCGGCAAAACCGCAAATTATTCCCAGAATCGTGGCGACCGCGGTTCGAATCAAGCTTTCTTTATACATACGTTTCTTCTCATCCGGCGTCTGCTCGATTTTTCCGTCCGGACCGATATGATATTCGGAGACCGTTTTTTCGGATTTTGCCGGCTCAAGCTCAACCGTATCCGCCATATTTACCGATTTTTTATTTCTTTTTGCCATTTAATCCCACGTTCCTGAAATACATCAAGTCATTTTTGAATTTTTTTATCATTTGAAGTTTGTCTTAGTTTAGATAATATTTCATATTTAAACCCGTTGACGATTTGAATTCGGAAGTAAAAATAAAGAAACATATATAATAGATATTAATGATAGATAAAAAAACATAATTTTTTAAAGGAAAACTTAAAAGAAAAATCCGACGAACAACCGGATTTTTATTTTTGGCTACCGATTTGTTTTTGGTTTCCGACAATATTTTGAATTTGGTTAATGGAAAACGCTTTAAAACCGTTTTGTTCCAAATGTTTTGCAAATTTATCTGTTTTGGAGCTTTGATTGGGGTGGTAAACGATTGTGATTTTCGGGCAAACGTCTTTAACCATTTGCGTTAAGCCGTTGACGTCTAAATGGTCGCTGATTCGAATATTTTCAAAGGGGGAGTCGCTGCGACACGTTAAGATATATTTTTGCGTTGTTTTTTCGACATAGGAAAGCTGATGAACCGGGACGATGGAGACATGGCAATCTTCGGTTTCAAAACATTTCAGCTCGCCGGCGCCCGAGACAAATTTCTCCGTTAAAGTCATTGTTTTTTGCGTCATGGCGATGGGTCCGTTGTATCCCATTTCTCGAATAATGGATACGGCTTTTTGGGATTTTCCAAATTCGTAAGCGCCAAAAGCCACTTTTGATTTTCCGATGTGGGATAAAACGGCTTCGTGAAGACTTTCAATATCGTCTTTAAAATAACATCCGGGATCATCGGGGTCGCCGTAACTGGCTTCCGTTAACAATACGTCGCATTTCGGCAAATCGGACGAATCTTTCACATCGCCCGTGACCAAAATTTTAAAACCGTTTTCATTCTCCCAAAAAAAGGCGGTTGAGCCGGGGGCGTGCGCGACATCAAACGTACGCACTTTCGTGCCGCAAATGGAAATGGTTTCTCCGACTTCAAAAATATTTCCTTTATACTCCTTTTCATAACGAATTTCCAAGGCTTGCGCCGTTTCTTTGGAGCACCACGCTTTTTGAGAAAGCATCGCCGATTTCCCGTAATGATCGGAATGCGCGTGCGTAATCAAATAAGCGTCCGGCTCAACGTCCGTTTTTAAAAGACGCGTCGTATCCACGCCGAATGTCAGCATATCCCCGCCGGCCGATTTAAATCGGATAAAAACATGCGGTTTTAATCCTCCGACTTTGTTTTCATGTCGAAAAACAACAAACCCCAAATCCGCTAATTCTTTTGAGTAAACCATTTTCAATCAATCAATTAATATTTTTAATGCTTGGAAAGCCTCTTCCGTATTAAATGTTTTTTAAGATTTTGAATAATATATAACAGGTGAAACAAAAAAAATAAAAGAAGAGAGAAAATAAAAATTAAAAAAGAGGAAACAGAAGTGAAACGGAAAGGAAAAAACAAAAATAAAAACAAAAATAAAAACAAAATAAAAATAAAAAGGGAAAAATAAAAAAGAAAAATAAAAAAGGAAACAGAAATGAAAACAAAAAAGAAATAAAAAATTAAAAAAAAAGAAGAAATGAAAACAAAAATAAAAAAAGATGAAAGAAAAAGATGAAAGAAAAAATGAAAGAAAATAAATGAAAGAAAAAAATGAAGACAAAGATAAAAAAATAAAAAAGATGAAAATGCGTTTGGACATTAACCCAAACGTGCGATTCTCATCATTGCGACGACCGGAACGCCGTCAATTTCATCAAAGCCGACTTTATCCACCAAAACGGCGACGGCGATGGGATTGCCACCGGCGGCTTTTGTTTGAGCAATCACGTCCGTTAAAGTGCGCCCGGACGAAATGACGTCATCGACGATAACACAATTTTTCCCGTTGACTTCGGAGAAATTTCGGCTGAATGCGCCTTTGGATTCCGTCGTTCCGATGTCGAATTTAATTTTTTTGGAATAATAAACCGTAAACTCGGAGTCCATTTCACCGGCCATAAAACTGGCGACGGGAACCCCGCTTGAAGAAACGCCGACGATGACGTCGATATACTCTTTTTCCGCAACCGAAATTTCCAAAACCATATCGCATAGAATTTGAGCCGTGCAACGAAGACGTGTGGCGTTTTGACCCAGAGAGCTCCAATTTACGGAAATATCTTTAGGAACGATTCCGTCCGGACTTTGTTTTTTATTGGTCAAAAGCCAAATAACCGTCTCGGTCGAAATATTTAACTCGTCTGCGATTTGACCGGTCGTCAAACCGCTTTGCTGCAATTCATCCGTTTTTTGAGATAAAAAGTCTATTTTATTCATTTTAAAACACCGACAACAATTGAATGATTCATAGAAAGTAAACGTAATTTAAATCCTGATTTATGATTAAACCTTCAGTACCGATTTACATTTTAATACTTACATTAATACCGATTTACATTTTAATACTTACATTAATACCGATTTACATTTTAATACTTACATTAATACCGATTTACATTTTAATACTTACATTAATACCGAT
>Ga0265295_1002127_pt1 | contig 32521 bp, 21 predicted proteins | sample Munlansysbiofilm_FD_192503 | JGI IMG/M metagenome (GOLD analysis project Ga0265295, IMG submission 192503) | Leachate microbial communities from a municipal landfill in Southern Ontario, Canada - Methane capture system biofilm | ecosystem: Engineered > Solid waste > Landfill > Unclassified ... | reverse complement strand
TATTGAAGTGATGATACCAAAAGACTGCAATAATTTATAGCATTTTCTGCTCCAACACGCTGTTTTTATATCATTTCATACCGATCTGAATTGGGCGCTTTTAACGCATAACTATCGGATACTCCCTGTGCCACCCCCCTGCCGCTGAGCGGCGCCACCGAAGCCATCCGGCCGCGTCCGTGACGGAGCGCCCCGTTCTCCTGTATGCCCGGCCATGATTTATCCCGTGCCGCCCGCGCGTTCGAATGCGGCTGGTGCTTGATTTCAGGTGACAACGATCCCGGTCGATGCTTATATGCACAGGAGCCGGTTGTGGTACGATGTGGTGGTTTCGGACCGGTTCGGCCTGGTGTCGGGGAAGGAGGTGAGCAATGTCCGGACATGCCAGCAAGATCTACCTCGTCACCGGCGGCGTCCAGGGCATCGGCCGGGCTATCGTTGAATATCTGCTGCAGCGCGATGCCCTGCTGGTGATCGCCGATCACGATGTCCAGGCCGGAGAGGAACTGGCGGCCGCGCTCGACCGGCCTGAGCGGGTTCTGTTCGTGCCCACCGATGTCGGCAGCGAGGAGTCGGGCCGCGATTGCGTCCGGCAGGTGCTGGCCCGCTTCGGCGGCCTCGACGGGCTGGTCAACAACGCCGGCATTGCCCAGCCCGCGCGCATACCGGTCACCGAGTTGCGCCTGGACGACTGGGAACGCATCCTTCGGGTCAATCTCACCGGGGCCATGCTCATGGCCAAACACGCCGCGCCCCATTTGCGGCTGCGCCACGGCGCCATAATCAATATCGCCTCCACCCGCGCCCTGCAATCTGAACCCGATACCGAAGCCTACAGCGCCTCCAAGGGCGGCCTGGTGTCCCTGACCCATGCCCTGGCCGCGAGCTTTGCCCCCCGCATCCGGGTCAACGCCGTCCTGCCCGGCTGGATCGATGTCAGCGCCTTGCGGAAACAGGGCGAGCGGTTCGACGCCGGTTTGCGGCCGGAGGATCACAACCAGCATTCCGTGGGCCGGGTCGGTCTTCCCGGCGACGTGGCCGCGCTGGTGGCCTTTCTGTTGTCCGGGGAGGCCGGATTCATCACCGGCCAGGCGTTTGTGGTCGACGGCGGTATGACCAGAAAGATGATCTATGTGGATTAGGAGGGCAGCATGATGACGCCCGGCCGTCTGGTGTTCGCGATCCTGCTGGCGTGTCTGCTCGTTGGCCACGGCGCTGTGGCGCGGGCTGACGATAAGAAGGCGCAGGGAGAGGAGCGGCTCGAAGCCCTGGTCAACCAGGCGGTGACCGGCAATCCCGAGATGCTGGCCTCGGAGGAGCAGTGGCGGATGAGCGTGGCGCGGGCGCGTCAGGCCGGGGTGCTCGAGGACCCGATGCTGATGTTGCGCATTCAGAACGCCCTGATCCGCGATCCGCTCGATTTCGGCCGGGACGCAATGACCGCCAAGGTGATCGGCATCAGCCAGAAATTACCTTTTTTCGGCAAGCGCGACCTGATGCGGGAGGAGGCCGGGCTTGCGGCCGAGGCCGAACGCTGGGCCGTGGAGGAACGCCGGCTGGAGCTGCGGCGGATGGTCAAGGAGACCTGGTACCAGATCTACCTGGTCGACCGATCGCTGGAAACGGTGCGCGAATCGGCCGTTCTGCTGGACGACCTCGTCCGGCAGGCCGAATCGATGTACGCCGTGGGCAGGGCCGGCCAGCAGGAGGTCTTTCGGGCCCAATTGGAGCGCTCGAAAATGGAGGAAATGCGCATCGGCCTGGAGCAAAAGCGAAGGTCCCTGACCGCCACCCTCAACACCCTGGCGTTTCGTCCGCCGGACACCGCCATCCCGCCGATTGCCCGCATCGCCCTGCGGCCGCCATTGCTTGCGGCCGCCGACCTGGAACGTCTGGCCCTGGATCGGCGACCGGCGCTGAAGGCCCTGCAGGCCCGGATCGACAAGGGCCGGGCAGGCGAACAACTGGCGCAGAAGGAATCCTCTCCCGATTTCACCGTCTCCCTGGAGTACATGCAACGCGAGCCGGTTGCAGACATGCGGGGCGATGACATGTACGCAGCGCAGCTTTCCTTCAATCTGCCCATTCAGCAGGACTGGCGCCAGGCCAAGGTGGCCGAGATGCAGGCGGCGCGGCGGATGGCCATCCAGGAACTTGCGGCCCTGCAGAACCAGATCAGAAGGGCGATCAGCGACGGCCTGGCCCAACTGGAGCGCAGCCGCAAGCTGGCCCTTCTCTACGAACAGGGGATGCTGGCCCAGGCCGGCGGCGCGGCCGAGGCGGCCATGGCCGGCTATCGTACCGACACGGCCACCTTTGCCGAGGTGCTCGCCGGCCGCATGAACCTGTTCAACGCCGAACGGGAATACCATGGCGCCGTGGCCGAACACCAGATGCAGCTGGCGGTGCTCGAAAACGTGGTCGGCGCGCCCCTGCCGCCGGCCCGCTGACAGGATGCGGTGCGGCGCCTTGCCTGATTTTCCGGAGGAGACAGAGGAGCATCGATGAGAGCGAAAACAGCGGGACAAACGATCGCCGCCTTCGCCGTCCTGGTTCTGGCCCTGGGCGGCGGCTACCTGCTCGGCCTCCGCCACCATGACCACGATGGCGCCGCGGTCTCCGCAACCGGCGGCGAGACGGCCAAGGTGCAATACACCTGCTCCATGCATCCGTTCATCATCCGCGATGCTCCCGGCGCCTGCCCGATCTGCGGCATGGCCCTGACGCCGATGAAAGCCGGGACAGGCGCCGCTGCCGGGGCGGAAGCCGTTCCGGGTGCCATCAGCATCGATCCGATCACCCTACAGAACATGGGGGTGCGGACCGAGCCGGCAGTCAGGCGCACCTTGCAGCGGACTGTCCATACCGTGGGCCTGGTCGCGGCGGCCGATGACCGGCAGTTCGCGGTTACCACCAAGATCGAGGGCTGGGTGGAGCGCCTCCATGTCAACCAGCAGGGGCAGCCGGTCAAAAAAGGGCAGCCGCTTTTGGAGATCTACAGCCCCGAGCTGGTGGCCGCCCAGCAGGAATACCTCCTGGCCGCGGCGAACAGAAAGCGGCTTGCGGCCAGCCCCTATGCCGAGATCGCGGCTAGCGCCGAACGGCTGGTGGAGGCGGCCCGTACCCGGCTGCGCTACTGGGACATCGGCCCGGAACAGCTCCGCGCCCTGGAACGGACCGGCGAGGTGCGCAAGACCCTGACCCTGTTCAGCGGGCACAGCGGCGTTGTCACCAAAAAGAACGTCCTGGCCGGGGCGCGGATCATGGCCGGCGAGGAACTGCTGCAAATAGCCGACCTGTCGACGGTGTGGATTCTGGCCGACATCTACGAGTACGAAATGCCGTGGGTCAGGGTCGGGCAGGCGGTGCAGGTGGCATTGCCCTATGGCGCCACCGTGGCCGGCACCATCGCCTACCTTTACCCCACCCTGGAGAGCGAGACCCGGACGGTCAAGGCACGGATCGAGGTGGCCAACCCCGACCTGGCCTTAAAGCCGGCCATGTTCGTCCAGGTCGGCATCGCCGCCGGCACCAGCGATGAGACCTTGGCGGTACCGGCCAGCGCCCTGCTCAATTCCGGCCGGGAGCAGACGGTGTTCGTGGCCCTGGGCCAGGGGCGGTTCGCCCCGCGCCCGGTGACCAGCGGCCTGCGGGACGACAGCGGCCTCATCCAAATACTCTCCGGCCTGGACGAGGGCGATGTTGTGGTGGTTTCGGCCCAGTTCATGCTCGATTCGGAGAGCCGCCTGCGCGAGGCCCTGGACAAGATGCTCGGGCCGCAGCCGGGGAATGCCGGCTCCCGTACCGACCAGAGGCCGGCGGGCCAGCCGGCCGCGTCCGATCCCAAGGCCCTGGACGACCTGTTCAAATGAGCAGCGGCATGCCATCTCCGCCGGCCGCGACCGCCATCATGCCCGCCAGAAGCCGCCATGCTTGAAACCGTCATCGCCTGGTCCATCCGCAACAAGTTCCTGGTGCTCCTCGCCACCCTGTTCGTGACGGTTTCCGGCATCTACTCCCTGCGGCAAACCCCGCTGGACGCCATCCCCGACCTCTCCGACGTCCAGGTGATCGTCTTCACCGAATATCCGGGCCAGGCGCCGCAGGTGGTGGAGGATCAGGTGACCTATCCCCTCACCACCCGCATGCTCTCGGTGCCGGGCGCCAAGGCGGTGCGCGGCTACTCCTTTTTCGGCTCCTCCTTTGTCTACATCATCTTCGAGGACGGCACCGACCTCTACTGGGCCCGGTCGCGAGTACTCGAATATCTCAACACCAGTTCGGCCACCCTGCCCAAGGGGGTGACCCCGACCCTGGGACCCGACGCCACCGGCGTGGGCTGGATTTTTCAATACACCGTGGAGAGTGATCGCCACAATCTCCAGGAGTTGCGCTCGATCCAGGACTGGTACTTGCGCTACGAACTGACCTCGGTCGAGGGCGTGGCCGAGGTGGCCAGCCTGGGCGGCTTTGTCAAGCAGTACCAGGTGGCGGTCGACCCCAACAAGCTGGCCGCCTACCGGATTCCGATCACCGAGGTGATGATGGCCATCCAGCGGGCCAACCTCGATGTCGGCGGCGGCGCCATCGAGTCGGGCGAGACCGAGTTCGTGGTCCGCAGCCGGGGATATATTCGCGGTCTCGACGATCTGGCCAGCATCGTGGTGAGGGCCACCGGCGAGGGCACGCCGATTCTGGTCCGCGATCTGGCCGAGGTGCGGCTCGGGCCGGAGATGCGGCGCGGGGTGGTCGAGTCGGACGGTCAGGGCGAAACGGTGGGCGGCATCGTGGTCATGCGCTTTGGCGACAATGCCCTGGCCACCATCGAGCGGGTCAAGGCCAAGCTGGCAAGCCTCAAGGCCGGCCTGCCCGAAGGGGTGACCATCAAAACCGTGTACGACCGCTCCGGCCTGATCGAGCGGGCCGTGGCCACCCTCAAGGAAAAACTGCTGGAGGAGTCCATCGTCGTCGCCCTGGTGACCCTGCTGTTCCTCAGCCACCTGCCCAGCGCCCTGGTGGCGGTCTGCACCCTGCCGGTGGCCATCCTGCTGGCCTTCGTCATCATGCACGCCCAGGGCATCAACGCCAACATCATGAGCCTGGGCGGCATCGCCATCGCCATCGGCGCCATGATCGACGCGGCCATCATCATGATCGAGAACGCCCACAAACACCTGGAGCGCGACCGCGGCCGCAAGCCCCACTGGCGGATCATCTCAGATGCCGCCGCCGAGGTCGGGCCGACGCTCTTTTATTCGCTCTTGGTGATCACCGTCTCCTTTGCCCCGGTCTTCACCCTCACCGAGCAGAGCGGCCGGATGTTCAAGCCGCTGGCCTTCACCAAGACCTATGCCATGGGCGCGGCGGCCCTGCTGTCGATCACCCTGGTGCCGGTGCTGATGGGCTGGTTCATCCGCGGCCGGATCAGGGCCGAGCACGACAACCCGCTCAACCGCCTGCTCATCCGCCTCTACCATCCCCTGGTCGACCTGGTGCTCAAACGGCGCGCGCTCACCCTGGCGCTCGCCCTGGCGGCCATGGTGTCCATCGCCTGGCCGCTGACCAGGATGGGCTCCGAGTTCATGCCGCCGCTCTACGAGGGCGACCTCCTCTACATGCCCACCACCTTTCCCGGCCTGTCGGTGACGAAAGCAAAGGAAATCCTCCAGCAGACCGACCGGATCATCCGCCGGTTCCCGGAGGTCGAGCACGTGTTCGGCAAGGTCGGCCGGGCCGAGACCGCCACCGACCCGGCGCCGATGATGATGCTCGAAACCACCATCATGCTCAAGCCGGAGAGCGAGTGGCGGCGGGTGCCGGTCAGGCGCTTCTATTCGTCCTGGCCCGATGGGTTCGAATGGCTGAAACGGCCGCTGCGGCTGCTCTGGCCGGACGAACGCCCCCTGACCGTGGACCAGTTGATCGAGCGGCTCAACAGCGCCATCATGTTCCCCGGCTTGACCAATGCCTGGACCATGCCGATCAAGACCCGGATCGACATGCTCGCCACCGGCATCAAGACGCCGGTAGGCATCAAGGTCATGGGCGACGACCTGGCGACGCTCGCCCGGATCGGCGAGGAGATCGAGGGCGTGGTCCGCACCCTGCCGGGTACCCTGAGCGCCATTGCCGACCGGGCCGTGGGCGGCAACTATCTCGACATCGTTATCGACCGGATTGAGGCGGCCCGCTACGGCATCAATGTCGGCGTTATCCAGGAGATCATCCAGACCGCGGTGGGCGGCATGGCCATTGCCGAGACGATCGAGGGACTGGAACGCTACACAGTCAGTATCCGCTACGACCGCGATTTCCGTTCCGATCCCGACGCCCTGCTGCGGGTGCTGGTGCCCGGTCCGGGCGGCCGGCAGATTCCGCTGGCCCAGTTGGCCCGCCTCTCCATCAGCCACGGGCCGGATGCGATCAAGAGCGAAAACGGCCGCCGCACCGCCTGGGTCTACATCGATATCCAGGGCATCGACGTGGGCACCTACGTGGCCAATGCCCGCAAGGCGGTGGAGACGCGCATCGAGCTGCCGCCCGGCACCAGCATCGTCTGGTCCGGCCAGTTCGAATACATGGAAAAGGCGCGGGCCCGGCTCTTGGTGATCATCCCGCTGACCATCCTGATCATCTTCGTCATCATTTACCTGAGCACCAAAAGCCTGATCAAGACCGGCATCGTCTTCCTGGCCGTGCCCTTTTCCCTGGTGGGCGCCTTCTGGCTGCTCTACCTGCTCGACTATCACCTGTCCATCGCCGTGTGGGTGGGGATTATCGCCCTGGCCGGGCTGGACGCGGAAACCGGGGTGGTGATGCTCCTCTACCTCGACCTGGCCCACAAACAGTGGGGCGGGCAGGGGCGGATGCGCACCCGGGGCGACCTCGTCCAGGCCATCCACTTTGGCGCGGTCAAGCGCATCCGGCCGAAGATCATGACCATCGCCGTGATCATCGCCGGCCTGCTGCCGATCATGTGGAGCCACGGCGCCGGCGCCGACGTGATGAAGCGGATCGCCGCGCCCATGGTCGGCGGGGTGGTTACCTCAGGGATCATGGAACTGCTGGTCTACCCGGTAATTTTTTATTTCTGGCGCGGCCGGCGGCTGGACCCGAGCCCTGCGGCCACCTCCGACGCCCCCATCAACGAAGAAGCAATCATCAACCCTCCTCGCAGCGAGGAGTCCTTTCAGGAGAACCCATTATGAAGCGTTTCGCACCGATTCTTGTCTTTTCTGCCCTGCTCACCCTTGCTGGTTTCGCCGGTGCGCAGTCGTCCGCCGACCACAGCCAGCATGCGGCGTCGCCTGCGCATGGCCAGACGATGACGCCGAAATCGATCATGCTCGGCGAGCAGACGGTTGCGGGGGTGACGGCCATGGCCCATCTCAACGATGTCGGCGCCGTGATGGCCCAAATGGGCAAAAAGGAAAACTACCACTTCATGGTCATGTTCAGCGACGCCACCACCAAGGCGGCCATCGAGCAGGGCACGGTGGCGATGAAGATCGTCGATCCTCAAACCGGCCAGGCCGGCGCGCCGGTTGAATTGATGGGCATGGGCAACCATTTCGGGGCCGATGTCGCCCTGAACGGGCACGGCGAGTACCGCTTTCAGGTGGGCACGAGATTGGCGGACGGGGGCACGCGCCAGTTCCAGTTCACCTACAAGGTGCCGTGACGACAGAAACCGCTGTGGGGTTCAGCCCGGCGGACGGGTTCTGCGCACGCCCCTGGCGGGCTCGGCGGCGAGCGGATTATCGGGCCAGAAGTGTTTGGGATACCGGCCCCTGAGTTCCTTTTTCACCTCGGCATAACCGCGCTGCCAGAAGCCGGCCAGATCGGCGGTGACCTGGATGGGGCGGCGGGCCGGACTGAGCAGATGGAGCAGCAGCGGCACCCTGCCGTTGCAGATGGTCGGCGTCTTCGCCAGGCCGAAGAGTTCCTGGAGACGGACCGCGAGGATGGGCGGGCCGTCGATTTGGTAGTCGATGCGGATTCTGGAGCCGCTGGGCACGGTGCAGGTGACGGGCGCGTCCCGTTGCAGTCGCTGCTGTTGTTCCCAGTCGAGCAGCCGGGTCAGGATCGCGGCCAGATCGAGCCGGTCTAGATGGCGGGCCGTGCTCATGCCGCCGAGATACGGTGCGAGCCAGGCCAAATCGGCCATCAGGGCCTCGTCGCTCAGGTCGGGCCAGGCCACCTCCGGCTGCCAGGTGCGCAGGCAGAGGATGCGGGTCTGGCTCTGGCGGGCTTCCCGGTTCCAGGGCAGCGCGGCGAGTCCCATCTGGCGGATGCCGTCGAGCAGGGCCGCCCGCACCGCTTCCGGGTCGGCATCTGCCAGCGGCTGCTCCGCCACCACGATCTCGCCCAGCGCCTCCCGCCGCACCGCCAGCACCCTGGCCTGGGCCTCGTCCCACCCCACCTGTTCCCGCATGGTCAGGAGATGGCCGTGATCCTGCCGCACTGTGTCGATATCCACCACTTCGGCCATAAAAATACGGCCTTCGCCCTGGCCGGCGTCCAGATGGGGGATGACCAGGTATTCGCCGGCCGCGAGCGGATCGTCCGGAGCCAGCGCGGCGCCCCGGCCAGACACCAGGAGATAGCGTCCCCGCTGACCGGGCCGCCGGCGGGCGATCCGGTCGGGATAGGCGGCCGCCAGCAGGGAACCGATGGCATCGCTTGCGAAAGCTCCGGATGCGCTGCCCACAAGCCGCCGCCATTGGCGGGCAGCCTGGTCGATCCGGCGGCAGGAAGAGGGATCGCCGCCGTCGCGCAGGGCCGCCGCATTCCCGCCCTGCCGCCACGAATCGAGCAGCCGCAGCCGGGTTTCCAGGCTGGCGCCTCCAGCCGCCTCGCGGCGCAGGGGATCGCGTTCGGACAGGAGAGCGGCCAGATCGCAGGCCAGGGCGGTTTGGCCCCGCGCTTGGCCTACGAGCAGGAGATGGCCGAGGCGGGGATGGACCGGCAGGCCGGCCAGTTGCCGGCCAACGGCGGTGATGCGGCCGGCCGCGTCAAGCGCCCCCAGGGACCTGAGCAAGTCCTGTGCCTGCCGGAAAGGGCCTGTGCGGGGCGGGTCGAGCCAGCGCAGTTCCTCGGGTGCGGCCACGCCCCAGGCCGCCAGTTCCAGGGCCAGGCCGGCGAGATCGACATTGAGGATTTCCGGCGGATGAAAAGGCGGCAGGCTGTGGTGCATGGCCCTGGTCCACAGCCGCAGGCAATACCCCGGACCGAGACGGCCCGCCCGGCCGGCGCGCTGGTCTGCGGCCGCCTTGGCAACCCGGACCGTGGTCAGCCGGCTCAGGCCGCACCCTGGATCAAAGGCGGGCAGCCGCGACCAGCCGCAATCGACCACGCAGCGCACGCCTTCGATGGTCAGGCTGGTTTCGGCGATCGAGGTGGCCAGGATGATCCGCCGCCGGCCGTCGGCATCGGGCATGATCGCCCGGTCCTGATCCTGGCGGGACAGGTCGCCGTACAGCGGAGCGAGCACCAGACCGGCACAGTCCGGGTTGTCGGCGAGCAGGTCACGGGTTTCCCTGATCTCGCCCGTGCCGGGAAAAAAGGCGAGGATGTCGCCGGACTGCTCCCGCAACACCCGCCGGATGCCGGCCGCCGCGATTGCCGCGATCCGGCCCCGCGGCTCCCGGTCGAGGTAATCGATGTGGGTCGGGTAGGTCCGGCCCTCGCCGGTCAGCACCGGCGCGTCGCCCAGCAGTCGGGCCAGCGGCGCGGTGTCGAGGGTGGCCGACATCACCAGCAGGCGCAGATCCTCCCTGAGCTGGCAGAGATCCAGGCACAGGGCCAGGGCCAGATCGGCGTGCATGGACCGTTCATGGAATTCGTCGAAAATGATCAGGCCGGTGTCGTCCAGGCTGGCGTCGCTTTGCAGCCGCCGGGTAAGGATGCCCTCGGTGAGCACCTCGATCCGGGTTGCCGGGCCGATCAATCGCTCGAAGCGGATCTGGTAGCCCACGGTTCGCCCCACCGGCTCGTCCAGGAGCGTGGCCATGCGGGCTGCCGCTGCTCGGGCGGCCAGCCGCCGTGGCTCCAGGAGGAGGATTTTTTTGCCCGCCAGCCACGGTTCGGCGAGCAGGGCCAGGGGGACGACGGTGGTCTTGCCCGAGCCGGGCGGTGCGGCCAAGACCGCGTGGCCGGTGGCCAGCGCCGTTTTCAGCGCCGGCAGGAACGGCTCGATGGGCAGGGATGGAAGAGGCGGATGCGGCACGGCAAGCGATCAGGGCAGAAAAAAGGGGTTAGCAGGGAAGGGCCGCGCCGGCCGCGTTCTTTTTATATCGGCAAGCGGCAAAAAAGAGTAGGGTGCGGCTGTCCTGCGGTGAACCCTTGTCCGGCCTTGCCGTCCCCACACCCTTTGCCTGAGGTCCGGCATGTCCAGAAACAAGGATTCGAATTCGAAGTATTCCGCCGAGAGGTTGCGCCAGGAGTTCGATACGGCCTGTGCCGCCCATGGCGAAGGGCGTCTGCGCGAGGCCCGGCGGCGCTATCGGCTCCTGCTCCGCTTCCTGCCGGAATCCGCCCTGATCCAGTACAATCTCGGTCTGGTCTATTTCGATCTCGGCGACTATGCCCTGGCGCTGCGCGCCTTCTCCACCGCCGATGCGCTGGCGCCCCCGGATGTGGACACCCTGTTCAACCTGGCGTTGTGCCAGAAACGGACCGGCGACCCGGCGGCGGCCATCGCCACCTACCGGCGGATTCTCGTCCTGGAGCCGGACCATGCCGATTGCCTGTACAACCTTGGCGGCTGCTACCGCGACCAACACGACGACCGCCAGGCCGTGGCCTGCTACCAACAGGTGCTCGCCATCCATCCCGCCTACCTGCCGGCGGCCAACAATCTCGCCTACCTGCATCACTGCGCCGGTGAGATCGGCCAGGCCATTCGTTACTACAGCCAGGTGCTGGAACAGCGGCCCGAGGACGAATCGGTCCGCTATCTGCTGGCGGCCCTGCGCGGCATTCCGCTCGACCAGGCGCCCGATGCCTATGTCCGCGACTTTTTCGATACCTATGCCGAGGACTTTGAGCAGCATCTGGTCGATGAACTGGGCTATGACAACCCGCAGCAGTTGCACGCCTGCCTCTGCCACAGCTCGGCCAGCGGCACCAGCTATGCCCACGGTCTCGACCTCGGCTGCGGCACCGGCCTGAGCGGCCAGGCCTTCAGCGACGTGGTCGCGGAATTCGACGGGGTCGACCTGTCCAGCAAAATGTTGGCGCAGGCGGCGCACAAGGGCTGCTATGCCCGGCTCCACCACGACAGCATTCTCCATCATCTCGCCTCGACCGAGGCAACCTACGACTTTTTCCTGGCCACCGATGTCTTTATCTATGTCGGCGAGTTGGGGCCGATCTTCACGGCGGCGCAGGCCGTGGCCCGGCCGCAGGCCCTGTTCTGTTTTTCCACCGAACATCTGGACGCGGACGGCTACCGGCTGCTGTCCACCGGTCGGTTCGCCTATTCACCGGCCTACATCCAGACAATGGCCGCCAGCACCGGCTGGAGCGTGCTGGCCTGCGAAGCGATCCGCCTGCGCCGGGAAGGCGACGACTGGCTCAGCGGCGATGTCTGGATTTTGCGGCTGGGGCCGGACAGGGCAACGGGCGTCTGACAGACACAAGGACAAGCAATCCCGAGGGAAGAATCTCTTCCCGCCACCGTGCCGATTCACTCCTTCACTCCATCGCCGGCGCATCGAGCTCGCCGCTCACGGCAGCGGTTGGAGGAACGGCCCCCGCCCGCTCAGGCAGCGGTCGCTGACCTGCTGAATGAGCGCTTCGCCGCTGATCGTGTTGTATTCCCGATCGAAATAGATCAACTCAATGGTTTCCCGGATACGCTCGATGGTGATCTCCGGCGCCTCGCTGCTCACCTGCCAGGCCAGTTCCTCTTCCGCGGCCTGCGGTGTCGTGCCGTTGTCACGCATCCGTGCGGCCGCGGCGAAGAGTTCGCCAACCTGCCGGCAGTGCTGAACTTTGTCTTCTCCCGCCTGGGACGTCTCCGGCGGCGCGATGGTCTGCTGTTGCCCTGCCGGATCCACCGGCGGGACGGACGGACCGGCTTCTCCCTGCGAACCAGGCGGGACTGCGGCGGCCGGCGGCGCAACCGTCGCGGCCGGTCCGCACCAGTACCAGATCACCGCACTGTTCACCGAGTCGACGGCGGAACCCGGCTGCATGCACAAGCCCATTTCTTTCAGCCGCTCCACATTCTCCCGCATCTGCACGCAGGCGGCGTCCGCCGCCGGTCCGACCGTTTCCCAGCACAGTTGGGTGAGGACCTGATCCCTGTCGATCAGGGCCTGCATTTCCGGGGTCATGGCGCCGGCATTGTCGGGCTGCTGGGGCAGGGGAGGCGCCCGGTCGAGGGCGGTTTCCATATCGTCCGGACTGGGTGCCGGCTGGGACGAGGGAGCTGCAACCGGGGGCGTCTTGTCCGGTGCGGTTTCCTGCGGGGGAGGAGGCACGGGTTTGCGCTGCTCCGCTTTCTTGGCCGGCGGCGGCATCTTCTTTGCCTTCATGAACAGAAAACCGGATTGGTTCTTCCGGTTGTACGACAGAACGACGCTGGTGGTCGTGCCGGGCCAGTTGTACATCTCCTCGCCGCCCTGATCGATTTTTTTGCTGGTGCCGAACTTGGCGAAGGCCTCGTTCTTTACCGCGGCAAAATTGTTGGCGCCGCTGAACAGGAGGATAACGCCCTGGAGCCGCTCCTTGACAAATGAACAATGGATGCCGGTGAGCGCGGCCTTGCCGAAGCGCAGCTCTTCGTTTTCCAGGACATAGAGCGAGGGCGTGCCCTTGCCGCCCTCTTTGGTGAGCGCCAGTTTTTTGGTCTGTTGCAGGTCGGCGAGATTGCTCCCCCAGCGCATGCCCTTGAAGCCGTTGATGTCGGCCCGAAGTCCGGCCGGAGCCAGAAGCGTAAGGAGCAGGAGCAGAACGATGAGGAGAGACGGCGGTTTCATGGGCGTGGCCTGTCCGGACCGCCTAGTGGCGCCCGTTTCTGATGGGGGTGGCGACCAGGGCGATACGCTCCATGGCAGCTCGGGAGAGATTTGGATGATGACGTTGCAGCCATGCCAGGATGTCGGCTTTCCTGATTCTGGTGACCGAAGCGCCCGCCTCGGCAAACAGGGCCTGCCAGCAGGCGACGGCGGCATGGAGTTCGGGGGCAAAACAGGGATGCCCCTCGGCAGGCATGGTCAGCGGCGCCTGGGCGTCCGGTTGCTCCCGTTCACGATGTTCTGCGTGAACTGTGTTCGGTACGATTTTGTTTTTTCGTTCGAACTGGCAAACGTCTTTCGGGAGGGCAAAAAGGGCGGCCGGTTTCAGCCCGAGCATGCTGGTCTCGCCCCATTCCTCGCCCACCGAGTTGGTGAGCAGCACCGGCTTACCTTTGCCATCCCGGCAGGGCAGCTCGGCAACAATCAGCATCCGGTCGTAGCGGCCCTGGATCTGCCGCAACACTTCAGGCGAAGGCTGCACCTCGATCCGGTCGTGCCGCACTCGGGCAGGGGCCTTCCGCTTGCGGCCGCCCGCCGTCTTTGTTTCCGCCTGCTGCGTATAGACATCGCTGAAGCTGAGCCATAGCGGCAAGGCGTCGGTGATGGCCAGTTCCACTATCCGGTCCGGATCCTGGCGCCATCTCCGCGCCAACTCATCGAGAAAAATGTAGTGATCGTCCTGCGGTATCATGGAAATTCGTGCATGTCGTGCTGAATCGCGATGGTGCCGCTGCTGAGCGGCCGGCACTGTTGAGCCGGTGAAAGGTAGCAAGACCAGGGCAAAGAGGGCAACCAAAAAAACAAGAAGGCCGGATCGAGGGCGGGCAAATTATACGCCGCCATCCGGCAGGGCGGCTGTCCGCAGGGCTGTCCGGCGGATTGACGTCCCCCCAGAAAAAAAGACCGTTTAAAAATTGAGATTTCTGGCAAAATAGAATCCTTACGGAGGAGATGTTTTGCCATGAAGACGACGAAATTTACTGAAGAACAGATCGCCTGTGCGCTCAGGCAGTCCGAAACCGGGACCAAGGGTGCCGAGGTATGCCGGAAGATGGGTGTTGGACCGAGATATCGTTGCGGTGAGCCCTAGCAGGCTGTTGAAAAACTCACAAACATCGGGACATGCAAAATAATACCGTGTATCATTCAACCATTCGGAATAATTAACAAACAGGTGGGAATATGCGCGGGTCTGACATTCAGCAACAGAAATTGTTCAGTTATCTCTCCCTCGAATCCCGGGTTCCCCAAACGCATCCCCTGCGTCCTATCCGAATCATGGCCGATAAGGCGCTGAAGGAGCTCTCCCCTGTTTTCCGGGAGCTTTATTCACGAATAGGACGACCATCGATACCACCCGAGCAACTGCTTCGCTCCCTGCTGCTGCAAATCCTCTATTCGATCCGTAGCGAGCGGATGCTGGCTGAACAACTTGATTACAATCTTCTCTTCCGCTGGTTTGTCGGCCTGTCCATGGATGTGACGATTTGGGACCACTCAGTCTATTTCAAAAATAGGGAGCGCATTCTGCACAGTGATCTTGCCGTGATGTTCTTCGATCCATCTGTTCCCAAGCCGAGGCGGCAGGACTTTTGTCTGGCGACCATTTCACTGTTGACGGCACGCTGACCGAAACATGGGCATCGCTGAAGAGCTTTCGGCCCAAAGATGAGGAGCCTCCGGTCTCTCCTGGCGGCGACCGCAATCCGGAAGTGGATTTCCACGGTGAGAAGCGTCGCAATGACACGCACGCTTCAGTCACCGATCCTGAATCTCGACTGTTCAGGAAAGGAAAAGGCAAGGAGGCCAAACTCTGCTTCATGGGCCATGTCCTGATGGAGAACCGGAACGGTTTAGCCATCGATACCCGTGTCACCCAGGCAACTGGGACGGCTGAACGCGAGGCCGCCCTTTCCATGGCTTCCGATATTCCGGGTACCCATCGGGTCACCATCGGCGCGGACAAAGGGTATGACTGCAAAGAGTTCGTCGATAACCTGCGCAGCCTGACCGTTACTCCGCATGTGGCGCAAAAAACCAAAGGTTCCGCCATCAATGCCCGGACCACCCGTCATGAAGGCTATGCCGTGAGCCAGAAGAAACGCAAACGGGTGGAAGAGATATTTGGCTGGATGAAAACCGTCGCCTGGTTGCGCAAAGCCAGATACAAGGGTGAGGAGAAGATTGACTGGCTGTTCACGCTCTCGGCTGCCGCCTACAACATGGTCCGAATGCGCAATCTGGGAGTACTTGTCTCTGGATAAGAGAGAAATCCTTATCAGAATGGCTCAATGCGCCTCAGAAAATAAAAAATGGCAACGAGCCATGATGAAAAACGGCCAAGTGTTCACTGTCAAAGAGCAATCGAAGGGTAAACGAAGAACCCTTGTCTCATGATTTCTACTTTTTCAACAGCCTGCTAGGGTAGGGATTGGTGCATGCTTATGGCGAAAATGGATCGGATTTTCGACTTGCTCCACATTCTCCAAGCCAACAAATACGCGACCACCGCGCACGAACTCAGGGCGCGGCTGGATGGATGCTCTGAATCCACGCTTAAACGCTACATTCGCACAATAAGAGACGAATGGAACCTTCCCCTGCGCTATGACCGCAAATATGAAGGGTATCTCCTTGATAAAACTGATGATATGTATGCGGTTCCCGGACTGTGGTTCAGCGCTGCCGAACTCCATTCCTGGCTCTTTATCCACGAGTTGATTGACAGGCTCGGCCCTGGATTGCTGAAGACGGAGTTGCGTCCTTTTCGCAACCGCATCGAAAAAATGCTTTCTCTGCAAGGTGTTGCTGCGCGGGAACTTGGCAAGCGCTTCGCCTTTCTCGGTACGGGCATCCGCATCTGCTGCCCGGAAACCTTTCGCCTTGCAGCCACGGCGGTCATGGAGCGTAAGCGGCTCCAACTGCGCTATCACAGCCGGGGCGACGATACGATCAGCCTGCGTCGGGTCTCCCCGCAACGGCTGATCCATTATCGGGGCAACTGGTATTTGGCGGTCTGGTGCCACACCCGAAATGCCCCACGCGCCTTGGCCTTGGAGCGGATGAGCGAAGTGGTTTCTCTGGATGAAGGCTGCATTGAACTTGCCGAGGAGGAACTGCGCGACTGGTTCACCGCCTCCTTCGGCATCTTCACCGGTCGGCCGGAACAGGAGGCCGTGCTGGTGTTTTCCAGAGAGAGCGCCCGTTGGGTGGCCGAAGAACAGTGGCATCCGGGACAAAAAGGCCGGTTGTTGCCCAGCGGCGAATATGAATTGCGCCTGCCCTACGCCGACCAACGAGAACTGGTGATGGAAATCCTCCGTTTTGGCCCGGAAGTGCGGGTGGAGGCGCCGCCGGAACTGCAAAACGCGGTATGCGAACGCTTGGCGCTCGCCCTGCGGCGATACAAAAAAAATGAATCGGAGAAAAAATAATCGGCTCCGGGTCATTTTTTGACCCTGGGGAAGGGTAGGATAGGGTCTCAGTCAAGCAAGTTCCGGAACGCCCGCCACTGAACAATGGTGTCCAGGAGAGCGGGGATGCACGGAATACGCGGGAGGGAGACTATGAAAGATTGCCATTTTTCCCATTTCAACATCGCCGGCTTCACGTATTACGAGGGGGCGGAAATTTTCGAACAGCTTGCCATCGGTGCGCTCCTGACCATGCGAGCCGAACCGGAGAACGGATTCGATCCCTATGCGGTGGAAATTTACTTTCAGAAATTCAAGCTGGGCTACATCCCCCGCAATCGGAATCAGGACATCCACAAATTCCTGACGCTGGGCCATGACGACCTGTTCGTTGTCCGCATCAACCGGCTCTCTCCTGATGAACATCCCGAGCAGCAGATCGGCGTGGTGGTGAAAATCAGGGCCAAGGGGTGAACGCGCCAGAGCACGACACTGTCAACCGGAAAAATGTTGGTGTCACCAGCCACCTAGCGTAGTCCCGATGCGGGATTTGTCTGGAAAAGGTGTGGTATGCCAAAATTGGCGTTTTGAAATGGAGAGCAGGGCCTATACTGACTAACAAGAACGTTCATGTGGCATAGCGCTAGGATTCTATTTTGACGGAGACGCAACCAGTCATGACTTTTGCTGATTTTTTTAAAACGGCTACTGGAAACAAGCCCTATGGATACCAATGCCGCCTTGCCTGCGGCGATGCCGCTGACTCAGACGACCCCGTAACGCTGACCAGCGGCAGCGATTGCGCTTCGCGGCTGATCTCCATCCCCACCGGCCTAGGCAAGACCGCCGCCGTGATCCTGGCCTGGCTGTGGAACCGTGTTGCGCTCGGCAACGAGTCCTGGCCGCGCCGCCTCGTCTATTGCCTGCCCATGCGGACGCTGGTTGAGCAAACACGGGATGAAGCCGGATGTTGGCTCAAGGCGCTGGCTGAGAAATATCCCGACAATGCCGACCTCAAGTGGCTGGCCGCGCATTCCCCGGTCATCCTCATGGGCGGCGAAGAAAACGATGCCGCCCGCCGTGAGTGGGACATCTATCCGGAAAAGCCTGCGATTCTCGTCGGCACCCAGGACATGTTACTTTCCCGCGCCCTCAATCGCGGTTACGGCATGGCCCACGCCCGCTGGCCGATGCACTTCGGCCTGCTCAACAACGACTGCCTCTGGGTGATGGATGAGACACAGTTGATGGGGCCGGGTGTCGGCACCGCCGCGCAACTCGAAGCATTTCGCAATGAATTTAAAATGTTGCCGCTGAGTGAGCGTCCGTCGGCGACGTGGTATCTGTCGGCGACGGCCAATCCGCAACAACTACAAACCCGCGACTGGCGCGACAAACAACGTAACGACGATTTCAATTTCACACTCAATGACGAAGACCGCAAGGAACAACGCGTCGCCCAACGCCGTCTCGCCCGCAAACAACTCGAAACGCGCAAGGACTGGAATTTTAATGAGGCGCTCGCTGAACGCGCCGGCGAGATTCTGAAGCGCCACATGGCAATGTGCGCGGCTGTCGCCAGCCACGCGCCTCGTCGGACGCTCATTATCGTCAACACCGTCAAACGCGCCGTTGCTCTTTTCAACGCTCTTAAAACCGCGCTGAAAGACCAACCCGCCGCGCCCGCGCTTTTGCCTCCCCTGCACTCGCGCTTTCGTCCACACGAGCGTGAGCGACAACGCCAAGCCCTCGCCGCCGGCATTCCCGCAAACGGGCAAATCGTTGTCGCCACCCAGGTCATTGAAGCGGGCGTGGATATTTCCAGCGCGATTTTATGGACAGAAATCGCGCCGCTCGCCTCGCTCGTTCAACGCCTCGGACGGCTGAACCGTGCAGGTGAATTTGGACATGGTGCGGATGAACCGCCGCAAGGCGCGTTTATTCCCCAATGCATCGTGGTCGGACTGGATTGGAAAGAAACACCACCGAAGGAAAAAGCGGAAGAGCGCGAAAAACGCGAAAAGGCAAACGCTTCCAAATGTCTTCCTTACGACATCGCCGCCTGTCGCGCCGCATTTGAGACACTGGAAAAACTTCCCGACGCCTCCGCCACGCCCGCCGCATTTGCAGAACCGCAAATTGCCGCCGCTGTCGCGGCCTCCATTCCTCAGATTCCCTATTCGCTCCAGCGCCACGAACTCCTCGATTTCTTCGACACCGATGCGAACCTGTCGCTCGGGTACACCGATGTCTCGCCGTTCGTGCGCGGTCTCGACGAGGACACCGATGTCCATGTTCTCTGGCGTGATGCGCTGAACGGCGGCGCAGAACCGTCCGGCGCTCCCGATTTCCAGCGCGGCGAGATTTGCGCCGTGCCGATTTCGCAGGCCAAGGATGCCGCCGCTATTCTCAATAAAGGCTGGTTCTGGCGCGGCAAGGAGGCGGGCTGGGCAAGCGTCCGTGATATGGGCGTTTTCCCCGGCATGACTGTCGTGCTATCGACCGACGCCGGTGGTTATTCCGCCAAACTTGGCTGGACAGGCGAGGCCGACGACAAACCGGACGATGTTCACCGTCTCACCGAAACCGCCACCGATGAAGACCTGCTCACCTTCATCAGTAACGGATGGCGAAGCATCGACGAGCACACCGGCGATGTCCGCGCCATTTTCGACGTCATTCTCGCCGCGCTTCCTGCCAACACGTTCACCGACGCTGAACGTGACGCCATGAAACACGGCATTGATTGGCACGATGTCGGTAAAAATCATCCGTGCTGGCAAGACGCCGCCCGCGAGGCCATCGCCAAAGCGAAAATCGCCGACGAAAAATTCGCCGCTAAATTGCCGCTCGGCAAATTCTCGCTTGCGGACAGCCCGCTGTTGCTTGACGAAACCGGCAACCATCTCACCGACGACGCCCTGAAACGCAAAGTCCGCGAGTTGCAAAACGCCTTCCGCCCTGGTCTTGCGCACGAAGTTGCCTCCGCGCTTGCCTTCCGCCAGAGCGAGCGGCAAACCGGCGCTCCACGGTCGCTGGCAAGCCTGCTTGCCGAATATCTGGTCATGAGTCACCACGGACATGTCCGCAAGGTTTTGCGGGATGAATTACCGCGCCACCCCGGCGAGGCCAAGGACGCCGAGACCGTGCGTGGCGTCGGGGACGGCGACGCAATCCCGTCTGTAGCAATCAACGGACAACAGCTTGGTTGCGCCGCCGTTTCCACCGATTGCCGACGCATGGGACGACGCGACGCCGCTGGCAATGAAAGTTACACGCGCGGCGTTTTACGCCTTCTCGCTCATTACGGCCCATTCCGCCTTGCTTTTTTGGAGGCGCTTTTCCGCGCCGCCGACTGCCGCGCCTCGCGACAAGCCGCGCAATCAGACAACACGGAGGAGGCAAAGCAATGACACCCTTGCCGCAGAACACTCTTCAACTCTTCGGCTGCCGCCACGATATTCTCGGCCATTATTTGAAGGCCATCGGATTGCTGCGCGTCCTCGCCAAATGTGCCGCGTCTGAATACCGCGATCCCGACGCCGAGGGCTGGTGGAACACTGATGACGGCGCGTTTTATCTGTGCTCTGAAAAATACGGCACCGCCGAAAAACTCACCGAATTTTTTGAAAAATACTACCAACCGACACCAGTGTTCGTTGAGCAGCAGCCGACCCAAGCAACACCACAAAGGCGCACAACTTCTCTGGCACAGGCCGCTTATTTGCGCCAAGCAGCCACAAACCTCGGTGCTACTCTTGCACAAGATGCGAAAGCCAATGAAGCGCTCTCTGCCTATCGCGATTCTCCATTTTCTGCTCTGGGCGATGTGGTTGATACTATTGCCGCGCCTCGTTTTGTTCGCGGAGCAGATAATCCGTTGTTTTTAGCAAAAGGCAGGACTTCGGGAATGGGACACATCTGGCGTTCTTTCGCCGAGTATTGCGACAAATTCGATAGCCAACGAAAAGCAATTTCTGAAACAGAGGAATCCATTGCCGACTTGAACAACACAGACCCTAAGTTACAAAAATTGGAAGATGCTCTACTCAAAGCACAAACCGAGCAATCATCTTACAACGGCAATGCAGAAAAGAAACGTACATCGCTAAAAGCAAAAGTAGAGAAAGCAAAGGCGAAATTGTCCGAATATCGGCAGGAAAAGAGCAACCAACGACGTGACTTGGAAGACAAAACAAAAAGCCAAAGAACCGCCCTTGTTTCATGCCTCTTCGCTACTCAAAATTCGGATAATGAAACAGGTAAAGGCACGCCCTTTTTCCCCGATGCAATAAAAACCTACAATGTCGGCGGCGGTTGGGTAGAGGAGAATTTCCCTTTTGCCGCGCTGGATTACATTTTAGCGGTGGAAGGCGCATTCGCCATGCGCGGAAGCGTATCGCGGACGTTGGGCGCGAACACGCGGCGTTTCGCGGCGTTCCCGTTTGTTTTCGATTCCGGTGAGGATTTGGTGGACGACGGTAACAAAGTCAAAGGCACCGCATCTTCGCTGTGGCTCCCGATTTGGGACAGATCAGCGACCTTCGCGGAATTGTCTTCGTTCATCGCCGATGCTCAGGCGCGGCTCCCGAAAAAGGAAGCACGCTTTTCGGCGGAATTTTTGCGGGCGTTACACTCGCAAGGCATAGATGCCGGTTTCTCCGGCTGGCAGGAGTTTCGCTTCCGTATGAAAGGAAGCCGGGTTCCGTGGGTGACGGCGGGAACATTCAGCGAAGCCAAATATAGCGCGAGAGCCACGCTTCTCAATCGCGCCATCGAACCCTTTGATGCCACGCGCTTTATTGACCAATTCGAGTTTGTTTGGAAAGGAAACGATGCCGACTCGCACAGCCCGCACAAACTCCGCGCCGCAATCAACGCCGCCATCGAAAACACTGTGGTCTCCACCACTGCAGAAAACTGTCTGGAAATTCTCTGTGAGGTTTTCTCCGCCTGCAAAAAAATGGCGCTTTCCAAAACCTTCCGTGAAAAATCGCTGCAAAATCGTCCGCCACGCTTTTTCGCGCCATTGCCAATGGCGGAATGGCGCGAACTCTTGCGTGACCTCGAAGCCGTCCGCGAATTTGACATCGCCCGAGCTGTCGCGTCCATCGTCGGACTGCAAGAACAGCGTAGCGGCAAGTTTTCCAAAGCCCAACCGATGCTCGGTTCGCTGCTGCCGCTCAAACTCAAAAACGGCTGGTATCTGCCCAGCGACAACGACCGCTCTAACCAAGCCGTGTGGAGCGGCGCCGACCTTTGCCACGACCTCACCGCCGTTTTGTGGCGCCGCTATATGGATTCGTTAAAGGACGATTATCCCGCGTTGCAATCAGTCTTCCCAGCGCGGCTCGAAAGTATCCTCGCTTTCCTAAATGGCGAATTGGACGACCACAAAATTGCCCGCTGGATTGAGGCACTGTCGCTGATTGGATGGAGATTTGAAAAAACAGAAAAAGAAAATTCGGATACAGGGAACGCGGAGAGGGCGGAGGTGAAAAATTCACACCCCACTCCGCCTTGTTACGCCGCTCTGCGCACGCTGCTTGATTTGGAGGGCGCATACCAAAAGCCGGAGGAATACAAGCGTCGCCGCAGCGAACAACCCATCGCCCAATTGTGTACCTGCTCCAGTCATGCACTGGCCCAGGCAACCTGTGAAGCGCTGCGCTGGGTCGCCGTCTGGGGCGTTGAAAATCCGTGGGGAGAAAAGTCGCGCCGCGAAATGGCGAGCATGAAGGGAGCGTATATCATCAACCTTGACCGTCAAGATATGAGCATCCCCGAAGCCTTCCTGTCTCCGGAACGGATTGCCGCCGCCGTCGCTATCCCACTTTCTTGGCGCGACCGCTTTAGACTTCACCAAATTGTTACAATGCCGATTTCGGCATAACCGGTTTTGCGACCGCCAAACCATTAACCTCAAGCAAAGGAAACGATCATGCCCAACACCTCATCACAAACCGATACACCGTTTACCTTCGGCAATTTGGAAATCCCCGCCGGGACGCGCCGTGTGCTCGTCACCGCCGAACTCGAACCCGCCACCGACGGCGCGCTCGTCCAACCCACGGGTTTCCCGGACATCGGCCCCGTGCTCTATCCCGACCCGTCCGGCAAAAACGGCTTGCTGTGCCTTGTTGAATCCGAGGCATCGATGGCCAACCGACTCGAAGAAGTGTGCGTTGATAACAAATACGAAGGGACGCTCGCCAGCGCGTTCGCCGGCATTCCCTACCTGCGGGCGGAAAGGAACCGTCAATTCCTCACCGCTTCCACGCTCGACGGACACCGTTTTGCCTCGGACTTCCTTGTGAAAGGCAAAGCGAATTTCGACGGCGCCAATGAGAAAACACTCGGCGATTTCATCATAGAAACACTCGGTCTCTCCGCCGACGGCAAGACCATGCCGATTGCAAATGTCCCGAACATGTTTCCGCTGGTCTTTGAACTCGACACCATGTCGCTCATTCACGGTTTCCAAATTTCCAACGACAAAATCTCCTTTGTCGGTCTGCGAATGCCGCGGGCGTTGACAGCTTCCATTGTCGCTTTTGACTGTAACCGTGTCAGTGTCCCCGGCATCAAGTTCAATGTCGGTCAAGTTGAAAGCGCGTCCGGCCAAGCGATTTTCCAGAAACCGCGCATCACCGCTAAAAAAATCGAAGCACGTTTTTCCATTGATGTCGGTTTGCTGTCTTCGCTACGGTTGGTTTTCCCCGACAACGGGCAAGACGCGAATGCTGAAAACGCCCGTCATCAGTTGTTAATCGCCATCTCGCTTTGGAAGGTCGCGGCGTTCCTCGATAAATTTGCCGTCGAGCACAGTCTGCGCACCGAGTGCAAACTGACGCTCAAAGGCAAACCGAAAGTGAAGGTGGATAAAAACGCGGAAAGCGATTTTGGCTACGCTGCCATCAAAGCCGCATCGCTCACCGAACTTATCACCGCCGCGCAAATCCCGCAAAACCGTTCGCCGCTCACCCTCACGTTCTCGTAAGGTGCCGCTATGCTCACCATTCAAATCAAACTTCCATGGGAACGTTATCACGCGCATCCGTGGGGGCAAAATCCTGGACGTGTCGCGGAAGCGGAATGGCCGCCATCGCCCTGGCGTTTGTTGCGTTCACTGGCGTCGGCGTGGTTTCGGGCCAAGGCCGGACAGCCTGCATCGAATGAATTGAGAACGCTCCTCGAAACGCTCGCCAAAGAACTGCCGCAGATTGGCGTCGGCAAGGTGGTGTTCGCCAAAACTGTTCACTACCAGCCGAATTTCAAGCATCCGTCCAGCAATGCGGCGCTTGCGACTTACGGCAAAACCCGCCACGAAAATCTGTTCGCCGCCACCACCGCGCCTATTTATTTTCACTGGCAAAATACAACGCTTGATGCCGCGCAGGCCGCCTTGTTGGAAACGCTCTTGGAGAATGTCTCCTATTTCGGACGCGCCGACTCAATTTGCGAAGCCGTGCTCGTTGTTGAAAGCGAAATTTCCAATGCGGAAACCGGCTGGTGTGAACCGTGTTTGGACGCAAACGGCAACCCGCGCCGACGTATCGCCCAGAATTGCCGTGATGTATTTTGCCCCAATCCCAGCGACTTCAAGATAAGCGATCTCTGGCTTCTTCGTGACAACTGTGGCGAGGAAGCGAATGCTCCCGCGCATTTGGTCAATCAGATGCTTGGCGCGGATATGAAAGTTGACGGTGGCATTCCGGTTTCATACGCAATGCCTGTGGGGTGGCCGCAAAAATGGGAAATCCGCACGGTGCTGCGTGGCAAAACAAATCTGAAAAGATCCGCACCGTCGGAAGGAGAAAAGGTCGTGCATTATTTGCGTTTCTCTCTGCAATGCCGTGTGCCCGTCGTCGCAAAATTCACTGTGCCGCTCGCGGAAATGTTTCAGAGCGCCGCGATTCGGCATTTGAAAAAAGTCTTTGGAGACGAAGCGAGCAGCCCCGCTATTTCGGGGAAAACAGAGAGCGGAGAGAAGATCACCGGCCACCAGCACGCCTTTTATCTGCCGCTTTGTCGGGATGCCTCACAGCTCGGAATCATCACCGATTTGCATGTATGGTGTCCAATGGGTTTCACTAAAGCGGAAATGGATATTTTCCTGCGCGTCCGCAAACTCTGCTGGGGCAACGGACGTTTCCCGATCAATCCCATTCTGGTCGCCGCCGGCAAGCAACCACCGCCGGAAATCCTCGGTGGGACAGGTCGTGTGTGGGAAAGCGTCACGCCTTTTGTCCCCCCGCTGCATTTCTTTCGCGGCGTCAAAAATAAACCCGAATGCAAAGCCGACGCTCTGCCGGAGAAGCAGCTTTTGGATAATCTGAGAAAAGCCGGGATTGAAAAGACGGTTTTGATTGAGCGGATGATGTTGCCGGGCAACAAGGAACAGTGCCGATGGGATATTGTGCGCGCCCCGGAAAACGACTCCATGAGGGGATCGTTGGCGGCGGAAGTTCATAAAAACGGTTCGGATTGTTCGCTCGGAAAAAAGGAAAGGCGGATTGGTTTTTTCATGCGCTTGACCTTTAACGAACCGGTTTCTTTACCCCTGCCGATGTTGGGCCACAGCTGCCACTTCGGCCTTGGCCTGTTCGCGCCGGTGGAGGAGGGGAGCAATTGACTCCAATTATTGCGGACGGCGCGGAGGCACGTTCTGTTTTTGATAATTCTAAAGTTTAACATTAGAATTTTCACATGAACTATTTCCCCCGCACCCTGGAAAACGAAACTGCCCACGTCGCGTGGTTTTTCCCTTTAGTTCTGCTGACCGGTCCCAGACGGTCAGGAAAAACCCACGTTGCTGCGCCATTTATTTATGAAATATTAATACATTCTGCTCGGAGACCTGGACGAACACCAATACCGGGCGACGCTGGCTCCATCCCCCGCGCTTGCTGCCGTCGATCCCCGCTATCGCGCAGCAGGCTCAAAACTTTGTCGTTTGTGATATCGCCGTACCCGCTTCCATCCCGCTTTGCTCCAATGTCTGCGCCGTTGGCTGACGTGGGCGGCACAAAACGTTTGCGAACGGGCAAGTAGGCGGCGCATCTTAGTCGGGCTGCGGAACGCCGCGAACTGAAAAAGAGGAAGGAGGCTGACAAACATGGATATGGAACCGGCAGCCATCTGCCCTCTCATTCCCGTCCGCATGCTCAACGAGTATGTCTATTGCCCGCGCCTGGCCTACATGATGTGGGTGCAGGGCGAGTTCGCCCACAATGCCGATACCGTGGAAGGGGCTATCCGGCACAAGCGGGTGGACAGGGAAGGGAGCGCTCTGCCGACTGAAACGAAGGATGAACCCGAGGAGATTCACGCCCGATCCGTGTCGCTCAGTTCCGAAGCCTTGGGAATCACTGCCAAGATCGATCTGGTGGAAGGCGCCGGCAGTGAAGTGCAGCCGGTGGATTACAAGAAAGGCAAGCGGCCCCACGTTCCGGCCGGGGCCTATGCGCCGGAGCGGGTCCAGGTTTGCGCCCAGGGATTGTTGCTGCGGGGCCATGGCTATCAGAGCGATCATGGTTTTCTCTACTTCGCCGGGTCGAAGGAACGGGTCAAGGTGGTGTTCGATGACGATCTGGTCAGCGAGACTCTGTCGGCCATCCGGGGCTTGCGCGCCCTGGCACTCGAAGAGACGCCGCCGGAGCCGTTGGTCGACAGCCCTAAATGCGGCCGTTGTTCCTTGATCGGCATTTGCCTGCCCGACGAGATCGGCTTTTTGACCCACCAACGGACGGACATCCGCCCCATTTACCCGAGCCTGGAAGGTGCCCTGCCATTATACGCTCAGTCTTCAGCCAGTTTTGTGCGCAAGGACGGAGAGTGTCTGATTGTCGAGGAAAACCGCGAGCAGCTTGCAGAAATCCGTCTGATGGATACCTCCCAGGTGGTGTTGTTCGGTCACTGCGGCATGAGCACTCCGGCACTGCATGCCTGTTTTAAACGAAATATCCCCGTCACGTACATGAGTTATGGCGGATGGTTCATCGGGCATTGTGTCGGCACGGGCCATCACAATGTCCAGACCCGAACAGCGCAGTATCGGGCCAGCTTTGACGAGCACGCCTGCCTGCACCTGGCGCGGCGGCTCGTGTCCGCCAAAATTCAGAACTGTCGGACTCTCCTGCGGAGAAACTGGAAGTCCGCTGAAGGGGAAGATGCAAAAGCTCCCGCCGATCTGTTGACCGCCTTGAAAAACGATATGCTGCAGGCGGCACGGACACGCTCGCTGCAGGCCCTTCTGGGAGTGGAAGGAAACGCGGCCCGGCAGTATTTCGCACAGCTCGTTGCCATGATTTCCCCGGAAAAGAGAGGGTTGGTCGGAGGTTTCGATTTTAATGGCCGCAATCGTCGGCCGCCAAAAGATCCGGTCAATGCGCTGCTGTCTTTCGCCTATGCCATGCTGACCAGGGAATGGACGGTGACTCTGTCAGCGGTTGGTCTGGACCCGTATCGAGGATTTTATCATCAAATGCGATTTGCCAGGCCGGCTCTCGCCCTCGACATGATGGAACCGTTTCGTCCCCTAGTGGCCGATTCAACGGTGATTACGGCAATCAATAACGGCGAGGTTAAACAGGAGGATTTCATTGTCGCCTCGACCGGGTGTAATTTAAAAGCAAGCGGGCGGAAACGGTTCATCTCCGCTTTTGAACGAAGGATGAGCCAGGAGGTCACGCATCCTATTTTTAACTATCGAATCAGCTACAGAAGGCTGTTCGAGGTACAGGCCCGTCTGCTGGCCCGCTACCTGACCAAGGAAATCCCCAGGTATCCCACTTTTGTGACACGATAAAGGGTTGCATATGGACCATGTCTATCTTGTCTGTTACGATATCTCCGACCAGAAGCGGTGGCGCAGGATTTTCAAAACCATGAAGGGGTATGGTGTCTGGTTGCAGTTGTCGGTTTTTCAATGCCGGCTGAACCGGCAAAACCTCCTGCGTATGACCGATGCCCTGACCGAGTTGATGAATGCCAGCGAAGACCACGTGATGATTATTGATGTCGGTCCAGCCGAGGGCATTACGATCAGGGTGGAAAGTTTTGGCCGACCGTTCAGGCCAATAGAGCGTCGAGCCGTCATCGTGTGACAATTTGCGCCGCGGTCGGGCGAGCGCTCCGGTGATGCTCAAAACCCTTGAAGGTCTCGAATGGTCTATGTTCTTTGAAAATTGAATAAATATTGAAAAAGTATGATTTCAGGAGTACGCGAATACACTGTTTGCCGCCAGCATCTCAGCACCCCTCGCAACCCGACCCGCCAACAACCGACGAACGCCGGGTGACGGGCGGGCCGTTTTCCGGAGCTATCTGGCTCCGGCCCCATTGAAGCCGCGCGAGGCCAGAGACAAGCGACTGCGCCTTGGCGAGTTTTCCGGAGCTATCTGGCTCCGGCCCCATTGAAGCGCATAGTTTTTACACCGATCCAAACGGGTTTGACTTGGTTTTCCGGAGCTATCTGGCTCCGGCCCCATTGAAGCTTTTTGACATGCTCGGCTCCTGTTGTGAGGTTGTAGTTTTCCGGAGCTATCTGGCTCCGGCCCCATTGAAGCAGCTCAACGCCGGTCCAGGTGATAGCGGCATGGGCAGTTTTCCGGAGCTATCTGGCTCCGGCCCCATTGAAGCCGGACGGCAGGTCGAGAGGGCGCTTATCGTGCAATACGGTTTTCCGGAGCTATCTGGCTCCGGCCCCATTGAAGCAACACCGCCGATGTCGAGGGTTACATGGCTATTTGCGGTTTTCCGGAGCTATCTGGCTCCGGCCCCATTGAAGCCCCGACGGGAAAGTGATTGTCAGTCGGGGAGCGATTGGTTTTCCGGAGCTATCTGGCTCCGGCCCCATTGAAGCTATGATGTCTGGGGGGGCACTGACAGCGGGGCCCCCGTTTTCCGGAGCTATCTGGCTCCGGCCCCATTGAAGCCCCAACGAGATAGGCGCATAGAAAAAGCTTCTTTTTGTTTTCCGGAGCTATCTGGCTCCGGCCCCATTGAAGCAAGTTCATCCGTGGCGGGTACATCGTCAAGGCTTCGTTTTCCGGAGCTATCTGGCTCCGGCCCCATTGAAGCACAAACTTCGTGGTCTCTTCCGGCGCATGGCGGGAAGTTTTCCGGAGCTATCTGGCTCCGGCCCCATTGAAGCAAGACCTGAGCTCCCCTCGGCGCCGCAAAAGGGTTAGTTTTCCGGAGCTATCTGGCTCCGGCCCCATTGAAGCAGCGTAACGCCGCGGGGGATGACCCTGGTCGATATTGGTTTTCCGGAGCTATCTGGCTCCGGCCCCATTGAAGCCGCGGGTGGATCGTTGCGCACTCTGCCGGGATGGAGTTTTCCGGAGCTATCTGGCTCCGGCCCCATTGAAGCCGCCAATGCCGCCGGAGACGCTGCCAAGGCTGCAAGTTTTCCGGAGCTATCTGGCTCCGGCCCCATTGAAGCTTTGTATGGACGGTAAAGCATGGGGAAGTTGTGGAGTTTTCCGGAGCTATCTGGCTCCGGCCCCATTGAAGCCCCATACTACCGATGGTATTCACCGCCGGGGTCAGCGTTTTCCGGAGCTATCTGGCTCCGGCCCCATTGAAGCGTTTTGCGGCCGCTGATCGAATTCGGATTCGCGGCGTTTTCCGGAGCTATCTGGCTCCGGCCCCATTGAAGCGCGGCGTGACAGCGCCGACAGAGCGACATGAGATTAGTTTTCCGGAGCTATCTGGCTCCGGCCCCATTGAAGCTTTGGCCCCACATCGGTCGCGCTGAACGACGAAGATCGTTTTCCGGAGCTATCTGGCTCCGGCCCCATTGAAGCCCTACCCTGGCCTACGAGGCCGATACCTTTCCGAGCCGTTTTCCGGAGCTATCTGGCTCCGGCCCCATTGAAGCACTATCAACGACGACTTCTGGTTTACTGCCATTGGGGTTTTCCGGAGCTATCTGGCTCCGGCCCCATTGAAGCTCCGCCACAAGTGCTTTACTGTCATGATCACCCAGCCGTTTTCCGGAGCTATCTGGCTCCGGCCCCATTGAAGCGCGCCTAGAACCCCCTTGCAACTCCTTGAATTGCTGGGTTTTCCGGAGCTATCTGGCTCCGGCCCCATTGAAGCACGTCCGCGCCGGCATCGGACGTAGCCTGGACCGGATGTTTTCCGGAGCTATCTGGCTCCGGCCCCATTGAAGCTAGGCGGGACGTTAGGGTTGTGGCAGGATTCGAGCCGGTTTTCCGGAGCTATCTGGCTCCGGCCCCATTGAAGCGCGGCAATGGGCAAGAAAAAGGATTTGCCTGATTATGTTTTCCGGAGCTATCTGGCTCCGGCCCCATTGAAGCCGCCGGTATTGACGATGGAGGAAAAAGCAGCCATCGCGAGTTTTCCGGAGCTATCTGGCTCCGGCCCCATTGAAGCTCAAGGTCGGTGGCGAGGGCCTCGGCGACCCATTTGTTTTCCGGAGCTATCTGGCTCCGGCCCCATTGAAGCATCGCGGTACGCCATCTGCTCTCAGCCCGTGAGCAGGTTTTCCGGAGCTATCTGGCTCCGGCCCCATTGAAGCCCGTATTTCAGGCGGGGAAAAACACGGGGGATAGTAGTTTTCCGGAGCTATCTGGCTCCGGCCCCATTGAAGCCACGGGTGGTGGGCGCACAGGATGACTTGCGCACCCTGGTTTTCCGGAGCTATCTGGCTCCGGCCCCATTGAAGCTCGCATGGCCTCGATGTCCATGGCGGTCTGGTTGCCGTTTTCCGGAGCTATCTGGCTCCGGCCCCATTGAAGCCGAGGAGTTGCGCATTGGGCGATGAAAAGGGCGGGGTTGTTTTCCGGAGCTATCTGGCTCCGGCCCCATTGAAGCCCAGTCGATGCCGCTGATGGCCGACATCTCCTTGAGCGTTTTCCGGAGCTATCTGGCTCCGGCCCCATTGAAGCCGCGCCTCGGGCGACTGGTACGTCGACGAGGTGCTGTGTTTTCCGGAGCTATCTGGCTCCGGCCCCATTGAAGCACGGCGTGACAGCGCCGACAGAGCGACATGAGATTGTTTTCCGGAGCTATCTGGCTCCGGCCCCATTGAAGCGCTCAAGGCCCGTGAGCAGTGGCTGCGGGAGCGGGCAGTTTTCCGGAGCTATCTGGCTCCGGCCCCATTGAAGCGAGCACCCAGGCACCCTTGGCGACAACAAAGAGGCCGTTTTCCGGAGCTATCTGGCTCCGGCCCCATTGAAGCCTGAAGATAAAAATCGATATGTCGCCCAAGACAGCGAGTTTTCCGGAGCTATCTGGCTCCGGCCCCATTGAAGCATTATAGCGAGTTTGTTCAAAAACTGCCCCGCAAACGTTTTCCGGAGCTATCTGGCTCCGGCCCCATTGAAGCAACGGCGTCATGGCTTGCAGGAAAGAACCTGAACATGTTTTCCGGAGCTATCTGGCTCCGGCCCCATTGAAGCTTTTCTCTGCCATTGCTATCCTCCTATTCATATCCTTGTTTTCCGGAGCTATCTGGCTCCGGCCCCATTGAAGCACGAGGATCAGGTCACCAGGAGACGGGATAAACCCGGTTTTCCGGAGCTATCTGGCTCCGGCCCCATTGAAGCGCCTCGACATGCTATGACGGCCAGTATTTCTACGACGTTTTCCGGAGCTATCTGGCTCCGGCCCCATTGAAGCCCGCAGCCGTTGGTGAGCATATCTTTGCCGCGATGGGTTTTCCGGAGCTATCTGGCTCCGGCCCCATTGAAGCTCCCTCAACAGCCTCATTACATATAAGGCCGCGCTGGTTTTCCGGAGCTATCTGGCTCCGGCCCCATTGAAGCTCCTGTAGCGGCCGTCAAAGCTGTTCAGGGTGATGTGTTTTCCGGAGCTATCTGGCTCCGGCCCCATTGAAGCAGGAAGACGGCTACGGCACAAAATACATCTTCGGCCCGTTTTCCGGAGCTATCTGGCTCCGGCCCCATTGAAAGCAGCGTCGCCCCGGTCGTGCAATGATCCGGCGGGGAATCAAGCAACAGTTGCAGTATCTTCGTCGCAACCTGGGCCACATCGAAGCTTTGATGGCCACCTGGCCGTCTGGCACCAGTATCCCCTTGCCACGCTGGCTCATGCGCCGTTACTGGGTTATCCAGCACCTCCATGACCAGCAATGGGCAATGTACTGCAGCAATACCCGCCGCTGCGAGGATCGGATCGTCAGCATCAGCCAACCTCATGTCCGCCCCATTGTCCACGGCAAGCAACATAAGCCGGTGGAGTTCGGCGCCAAGTTAAGCGTAAGTCTCACCGGCGAAGGCCTTGCTCGAGTCGACCACTTGCGCTGGGATGCTTTTCACGAAGGCCATGATCTCGAGTCCCAGGTGGAGGCCTACCATCGCCGGTACGGGTATTACCCCGAGGTCATCCTCGGTGATCCGAGTTACGGCAGTCGGGACAACCGGAAGTTTCTCAAGAAACACAGCATTCGCTTTGCCGGCAAACCACTGGGCCGGCCACCGGCGGTCACCGACGAACATCGCGAACAAATTGAGAAGCTCAAGGCCCAGCGTCGTGAAGAATACCTGCAACGAATCCCCATTGAAGGCAAATTCGGGCAAGGGAAAAACGGCTATCGCTTGAACTACATCCGTGCCAAACTGCCCGCTACCTCCAGTGCCTGGATCAACAGCATCTTCCTGGTAATGAACCTCCTGATCCTGTTGAGGATCTTGGTCTTTGCCTTCGCAATCGCTCATTCGTGGTTCGAACAGGCTTGTGGCAGCTCTCGGTGTCGCCAGGGGAGGCTGCTGGCGATACGACTACTCTTTTCTTTACGTACCTCGGGCAGAGCATAATGCCCGGAAGCTGAACTTACTGAGGAAACACCAATTAAGGAGAAAGGATTTGGCGCGGTCTGCCGTACCCTGGCTCCAGAAGAGGCGGAACTGTTCTTTGATGAGGTGCATGGTGAACAAGGGTTGGTTGTCCGTCAACAGGTCATTGAGACGATCCTTTTTGTCGTGGGGCAGTTCGTGGTAGTTGCGGAGCAAAAGGAAGCGGTTTCCTTTCAAGGTCTTGGTTTCCTGGGTATCGAGGCGGTGTTGTTGTTCACGGCGCAGTCCATCGACC
>Ga0265295_1002126_pt1 | contig 32534 bp, 27 predicted proteins | sample Munlansysbiofilm_FD_192503 | JGI IMG/M metagenome (GOLD analysis project Ga0265295, IMG submission 192503) | Leachate microbial communities from a municipal landfill in Southern Ontario, Canada - Methane capture system biofilm | ecosystem: Engineered > Solid waste > Landfill > Unclassified ... | reverse complement strand
ACAAAAGGCTTTGGACGTGGGTGCCATCGAGTCGCTGATGATTGACGCTAAAGATACGTTTGCCCGCGACTATATTTTCCCCTCGCTTCAAGCCAATGCGCTGTATCAAGGGGTTTATCCGCTTGTTTCTGCGCTGTCCCGTCCTTTGATTGCCCGTTATTTGGTAGAAGTGGCACGGCAGTATGGGGCGGAAGCTGTGGCGCATGGTTCTACCGGTAAAGGCAATGATCAGGTTCGGTTTGAAGTATCGATCCAAGCACTGGCGCCCGATCTTAAAGTCGTTGCACCTGTGCGCGAGTGGGGGATGACGCGCGATGAAGAAATTGCTTTTGCCAAAAAACATGGCATTCCCATTCCGGTTGATTTGGACAACCCATTTTCGATTGATGCCAATATTTGGGGACGCGCCTGTGAAGCGGGCGTGTTAGAAGATCCTTGGACGGAACCGCCGGAGGGTGCTTATGACTGGACGCAACCCCTTCATGAGACGCCGGATGATCCGCTTGAAATCGAGATCACATTCCACGAAGGCCTCCCAGTCGCCTTAAATGGGGAGACACTTTCACCGGTAGCGATCATTGAGACATTGAATCGTCTAGGCGGTATGCACGGTGTTGGGCGTATTGATCATATTGAAGATCGTCTGGTCGGTATTAAATCACGTGAAGTGTATGAAGCGCCGGCAGCCATGATTTTGATTGAAGCCCATCGTGCCTTGGAGTTTCTTACGCTGCCGAAAGAAGTGTTGCGCGTGAAACCGGTCATCGAGCATGAGATGGCACAGGTGATATACAACGGCCTTTGGTATTCACCATTGAAAGAAGCGCTGGACGCTTTTATCTCCAAAACGCAAGACGCTGTCAATGGTACAGTGCGTGTGAAGCTGTTTAAAGGCCATATTTTAATCACCGGACGGAAAAGTGCGCGGAGTCTTTACAATGAAGCACTCGCTACGTATACAAAAGGCGATGCTTTTGATCATCAAGCCGCAGTTGGATTTATTAAGTTATGGGGTCTTTCGACAAAGGTGTTCCGAGAAGTAGAAAAGCATTCAGCATCTGTATCTCTTTCAAATGCTCATTCAACCGATGACACACCCAATTCTTTTAAAGAGGTTCATACGCATGCCTAAAAAAGATCCATTTCTAGATTCAAATGACCGTAGCATTGAGATAGATACACCTCTTGCAGCCGATGTTCCGCCTATGAAGTTGTGGGGCGGTGCCTTTACTGAGGGAACCGATGAAGATATGAACCGCTTAAACGCCTCGCTTCCTTTTGATCAAAAACTTGTTTTAGAAGATATTGAAGGCAGTATCGCGCATGCGACGATGCTCGGTGCTCAAGGCATTATTGCTCAGGAAGAAGCTTTGGCGTTGGTCGCCGAACTCAAACGTATGTATGCTGAGGCTAAAGACGGTCAGCTTGTTTTTGATCTATCTGATGAAGATATTCATATGAATATTGAGCGAGCATTGACGCGTAGGCTAGGAGCGGTCGGGGGTAAATTACACACAGCAAGAAGCCGTAACGATCAAGTTGCACTCGATATGCATTTGTATGTCAAAAAAAAGAGTGCCCAGATGATCGAGTATTTGCGACAGACGGTCAGAGCATTGCTTGAACAGGCTGAACGGCATATTGATACGCTCATGCCGGGTTATACGCATTTAAAACGAGCGCAGCCTGTATCGTTAGCCCATCATTTGCTTGCTTATGGGTGGATGTTTGAACGCGATAAGCGGCGCTTTGAATCAGCTTTGCACGCTGCAGATCGTTCTCCGTTAGGTGCAGGTGCGCTCTCGGGGACGACGTATCCGATTGATCCAACGTTTACCGCGCAGCAGTTGGGTTTTCAGGAACCTTATGCCAATAGCATGGATGCCGTTTCCGATCGAGATTTTGTATTGGATTTTATGTATGCCGCCGCTGTCACCATGATCCATCTCTCGCGTTTTTCCGAAGAGATGGTCTTATGGGCGAGTGATGAGTTTCAGTTTGTCGTCCTCAAGGATGCTTTTGCGACAGGATCAAGCATGATGCCGCAGAAAAAAAATCCAGATCTGTTCGAGCTGATCCGTGGTAAAAGTGGTCGTGTCACGGGTCATCTCATGGGTCTTTTCATGGTCTTAAAAGGGTTACCCTTGACGTATAACAAAGATTTGCAAGAAGATAAAGAAGGCCTTTTCGATACGGTGGAGACGCTGGAAGCAATTTTTCGTGTTCTACCGAAAGCGATCCATGGCTTAGTTTTTCAAAAAACACGTATGCGTGTAGCGATTCAGGAAAGCTATGCGCTTGCAACCGAGTTGGCTGACTTTTTAGCGCAACGAGGTGTTCCCTTTCGCGAGGCGCATCACATTGTGGGCGGGCTCGTCAAACAAGCTATGGCTGAAGGCATGCGCTTGGATGCTTTGCCGATGGAAGTGTATCAAAAAGCGCACCCTCTTTTTACAGAAGAAGTTTATGTCTTACTTCAGCCGGAAACAGCTGTTTCTAGACGTAATACTGTTGGTGGAACGGGTCGGGCATCGATTGAAAATCAGATGCGCCAACTCAAGGATGCCTTTCAGTTGGCATCATCGTAAATGGTATCAGTGTAAACCGTTATATGTTTCAATCACATACAAGCATCGTCTCGCTTATATGTTTCGTGTTGTTTAAAGTGTTATGACGCACACTGCGACCTGTTATATGGGTCAAGGTGTGCGTCAAATGTTTGCATGGATCTTACGATTGGAACTGACGAAAGCGATCAAAAAATTCGCGAACAAACGTCAGGAAAGCTTTTTCCGGCGGCGTCAGCGGGCGTTCATGGCTGTAGAGGATGCCGACGGAGCGGCGCATGACAGGCTCGATGATGGGTACTTTCCGTGCGCCACGCGGAACATTTTCGATGAGGGATATATCGGGTAAAATGGCAATGCCTAGTCCAGCGGCAACGAGGCCTTTAATCGTTTCTAACTCTTCCCCTTCAAAGGCGACGCGTGGACGAGCGGCAATTTGCCGGAAGGCGTCATCTACCAGTTGTCGTAACAGCATCCCCGATCGAAATAAGATCAGGGGTTCATGTATTAACTGCACAAGCGGCAGTTCGATGGTTGGATGAGTTGCCGCCGTGGTATGTGCGAGGAGTGGATGACCTTCTGGAATGAGAGCACTGAGTGATTCGTCGAAGAGATGGACACTGATCAAACCTTTTTTATGGACGGGGACAGGGGTAATAAATGCTATATCCAGGGATTGCTCATACACTGCGTCGATCAAGTCTTTAATCAATCCTTGTCGAAGTTCAAAACGTGCGCGTGGGTATTGTTGCCGAAATGAAGAAAGGATGGTCGGCAGCATGTAACTGGCCATACTGGATGGAAAACCAAGACGGATGGTTCCTGTTTCGGGATTCATTAATTCTTGAATACGGATTTTGGCGGATTCGATTTCTTTTAAAACAACTTCCATATGTTCTAAAAATATTTTCCCGATCGGTGTCAATCGTACATTTCTTCCTTCACGCATGAATAGGGCGACGCCCAGTTCTTCTTCCAGATTGGCAATTTGTCGGCTGACGGCAGATTGTGCGACGTTCAAGGCATCTGCGGCTTGAGAGACATGTTCACGTTTGGCGACTTCGACAAAATAACGTATTTGTGTGAGTTCCATGATCATCCCTCTTTATACTTTTCGTGAGTCGAGAAGTTTGTTAAGATAAATAAAGTTTATAGAGGTATGCCTCTGCAAGGGAAAGCACCTATGTTGTATGCCGTACGTCGGTTTAAGACGCCCTTGAGCGGGAAACGACGAACGCAGATACAAGGGGGTAATGGATGTTGGAGACTTATTTAGACGATGCGACTCAAAAAAAACAGCAAAAAAATCGTTCGCTGATCCTTGTTGCTGTTTTATTGGCCATGTTTATGGCTGCGGTTGAATCGACGATTGTGGCTACGGCCATGCCGACGATCGTCGGTGATTTGGGTGGTTTTGAACTGTTGAGTATGGTTTTTGCTGTCTACTTATTAACTCAAGCGATTACCATTCCGATTTATGGGAAGCTGGCCGATTTATTCGGTAGAAAAAAGGTCTTTCTGTTTGGCGTTTCTATCTTTTTATTAGGTTCGCTCTTATCGGGTCTTTCTCCTTCTATGGAAATGCTGATTGTTTTTCGTGCTTTTCAAGGTCTTGGGGCTGGAAGTGTGATGCCGATCGCTACGACAATCGTCGGCGATATTTATACCAAAGAAGAACGGGCACGGGTGCAAGGGCTTCTTTCGAGTGTCTGGGGCATCTCGGCTATTTTAGGACCGCTGTTGGGATCATTGATTGTTGAGTATGGCCATTGGCCGTGGGTTTTTTGGATCAATCTACCCATCGGTATTGCGTCACTTTTCATCATTACACTGTTTCTGAAGGAACATCTCGAAAACAAACGGGTTTCGCTTGATCTTCTCGGCTCTTTATGGATGCTTCTGACGATCGTTAGCTTTTTGTTGTTGATCATTTTCGGAGGGAAATCCTTTCCTTGGGTTTCTTGGTGGAGCGCTTTACTTTTGTTTGTTTTTATCCTAAGTTTTTGGTTATTCATTCGGGAAGAGCGGCGGGCTGAGGAACCGATGATGCCGCTTTCTTTGTGGAGGATGCGCACCATCGCTGTTGCCAATCTGGCGACACTCATGACGGGCGGACTCCTCATCAGTCTGTCGACTTTTTTGCCAACGTATATGCAAGGCGTGATGGGTTCTTCGGCGCGGACGGCTGGATATGCGTTGGCGGTCATGTCATTGGGCTGGCCCCTTGCCTCAACCGTCGCTGGCCGCATGCTTTTATGGTTGGGTGCGCGTCGAACATCATTGATCGGCTCTTTTTTTCTCTTGGTAGGGGCGCTCTTTTTTGCTACGCTGTCTCAAGAACGTTCGGTCCTTTGGGCGATGAGTGGTTCGTTTTTGATCGGGATCGGCATGGGTTTTACCAATACTGCGTATATCGTTACGATCCAAAACAGTGTTCCTTGGAATATGCGCGGTGTGGCAACGTCTAGCAATCTCTTTATGCGCATGCTCGGGGGGACGATCGGCGCAAGTGTGTTAGGGGCCGTTTTAAACCAGGTTTTAATTTACTTTTTCCAAAGTCGCGGTCTGACGGGTGTTGAACTTTCTAAGCAAGTGCAAGCGATCAATGAACTTTTGAATCAAGTGCAAGGGTACACGGATGCGGGGGCATCCCAAGTTTCTTCATCATCTTATGATTTAATTCTCAAAGAGGCGCTAGATGCAGGGATGCACGCTGTATTTCTGGCGATGTTCATCATTGCTCTGATCAATTTACCGCTTGTGTATGTTTTACCTCGCGAAGCGCATACTACAGGCAAGTCTCATCGCTAATCGCATGTAACGGACTGTCGCATGCGATTGGATGTATGATCGGCATCGTACGCAATGCGAGGGGGTAGCTGGGCGATGTTTGGACCAAAGTCAAAAAAGAATCTGAAAGAAGTTCATAAAGAGCAAGGAACGCCTTTGCGGACCGATCATACGTATCGGCATCATTTGTTGCCAGAAGAGTTTCCGGAAGGTCCCTATGGTTCACCAATGGCTATGGAAGTATCTCGTGAGTGGTTAGAAGATGATCATCGTGTGTCTGCTTTTGAATACACCGATAAAACGTTGCATCAAGGCATACCGAGGCACCTTCCACCTGTGGATGAATCATATGGAGAAGTCCCAGAAGGCAACGATGGGCAGCCGTGAAGGAACGTATTGAACGTGCATGAAACCCGTAGCGGATGCTGCGGGTTTTTGTCTTGATAGGGCTTCCGAACGCTTGCACGGTATAGAAAAAAAAGCTATGATGGCATTAAGCATGCAAGGAGGAGAAATGCGGATGCGTACACCGACCATGGAGGATTATTTGGAGACCATCTTTAATCTGATCAAAGAAAAAGGATATGCACGGGTTGCCGATATTGCTGAACGGTTAGAGGTCCATCCTTCTTCTGTGACGAAGATGGTGCAACGTTTAGATAAAGATGAATATTTGGTTTATGAAAAATATCGTGGTTTCATGCTGACGAATAAAGGCAAAAAATTAGGCAAGCGTCTTGTCGATCGCCATGAACTGTTAGAATCGTTTTTACAGCTTCTTGCTGTTCCGGAAGATGTGGTCAGCCGTGATGTTGAAGGTATGGAGCATCATGTGTCACCAGAGACGCTCGATGCCTTGAGCGATTTGTTGCAGTTTTTTGCCGAGGAACCATCGCGGCTTCGTGCCTTTCATGAATTGCGTGCGTTAAGTGCTGAGGCTGCACAAGAAACTGCGGATGCGACAACCAAAAATCCTCTGGAAAGTGCGAACGACCGAATGATGACGAAGTCGGAAGCGACGGATACGATCAAGACAGAGTAGGGATACGCGTAAAAACACGTTGGTAAGGAGAAAGTGGAAGGACGTGATGGATGATGCGCTTAACTGTGCTCGGTTATTGGGGTGGTTATCCGGAAGCGGGCGAGGCCACAAGTGCCTATCTTTTAACATCTGGTAAGCGTCATTATTTAATTGATTGTGGTAGTGGTTCGATCGCACAACTATTTAAATATATTCGATTAAAAGATTTACGTACATGCTTTCTTTCTCATTTTCATTTTGATCATAGCGCTGATTTAGGTGTTTTGCAATATGCTTATTTAATGAACAGTTATCACGATAAAGACGCAGCCCATCTGACCATCTATGCCCCGGCCACTCCTGAAGCAAATCGTAAGTTGTATGAATCCGTTCGTGGCAGTACCATGCGCACCATTCAAAGTGATGATGTCATCGTCGTGGATGATCTTACCATCCGTTTTTTAAGGACGCATCATCCCGTCGAGACGTTAGCCATGCGTTTTGAAGGGCAAGGTGGGGAAAGCTTCGTTTATACATCCGATACTTCGTATTTTCCAGAACTTGTTTCTTTTGCCCGTGGCGCGAATGTTCTTTTAGCCGAGAGCAGTTTTTATGCTGATGCTTTGGATGACACAGCCCAAGCCGCCGGCCATCTCCGGTCTTATGAGGCTGCACGTTTGGCTGAAGCGGCGGGCGTTCAACGGTTATATCTAACGCATCTACCCCATCAGGGGTTACATCAAGCCCTGCTCACAGAAGCAAAAGAACATTTTGGGGGGCTGGTCACACTCGTGCATAGTGGCTTAGAGATCGTAGTTTAAAGGTCAACGTGGTTCAAAGGCATAGGGTAGAATAGGGTTGATTTCTTATTACATAGCTTCTGGGATATCATTCGTCTCGGAAGCTTTTTTGCTCTTCGAGCAGCGTCTGAAGACTGGTTCTTTTTTCCTGTATCGATATCGTCATACCCTACTTTCTCTTGTGTATTTGACCATCATTTTAAACGATAACATGTGTTTTGTCATTGAAATCGGCCTTCTTTCTTGAATATTGACAGATGGGTAGGGAGTTTATATACTAAATTTAACAAAGATTTATACTTTTTATCCCTATGTAAGGATGCATGCGTTATAGTTAAAGAAAGGAGTGTTTTTTGTGTCTGAGATATTCAAGAAAGAAGCACATCATGCCTGGGCACCCTCCACCCTCGTTCCCCCAACCTTGCGCTTGGTAGAAACGCAAGCGCTCACATTGGAAGATGGTGTTCGTCTTTTACAGCAGGCAAGATCGGATCCTGCCCAATACTGGGCTGATATAGCGGCTGAACTCGAGTGGTTTGCGCCATGGCAAAAAACGTTCGAAGGCGATATCCAAAACTTTCGTTATTTTATTGGAGGATTGACGAACGTTTCTTATAACTGTCTCGATCGGCACTTACCCCATCATCGGAATAAAGTCGCGCTGTTTTATGAGCGGGAAGATGGACTAAAAGAAGTATGGACGTACCAGCGTTTGTACGATGAGACAAACCGCTTGGCGAAAGCCTTATTACACCTAGGGTTGAAAAAGGGCGATCGCTTAGCAATCTATATGACGAATACACCCGAGGTATTTGCGGCGATTCATGCAGCCTATCGCTTAGGAATCATCTATACGGTGATGTTTGCTGGTTTTTCTAAAGAAGCGATCGAGGGTAGACTGCGCGATTTTGACCCCCATGCCATTATTACGGCGGACGGTACACTGCGTCGCGGGAAAATTGTTCCGATGAAAGAAACGCTGGATCACGCTTTGCAAGCTTTACCGACTGTGCCTTCTGTGATTGTTAAACGTCGCTTGGATATAGAGATCCCCTGGCTTGATCGCGACTATGATTATGATGTCCTCATTGCTCGTGAACAAAGATATGTCGAACCTGTGGCGGTAGAAGCCAATGAACCGGGTTTTGTCATTTACACATCGGGGACAACCGCCAAGCCTAAGGGACTTGTGCATAGTGGTGTCGGTTTTCTTGTAGGGACGTATGCCAATGTTAAGTGGTCGCTTAATATTCAACCTGAAGATGTATACTGGTGTACCGCTGATGTAGGATGGTTGACCTTTCCTATTTTTGCGTTGGTCGGTGGGATGGCCCATGCAGCGACGCTTGTAGTCTATGAAGGGGCACCGGATCATCCCGATCCTGGTCGTTTTTACGATATACTTGAGCGATATCGGGTCAACAAAGTCTTTACGGCACCGACGCTTTTACGCATGTTGCGCCGTGCTGGTGAGACGTGGATTCATGGTACAGATGATCTTGAACTTGTATCGCTCGTTGGGGAACCTCTCGATCCAGATACGTATACATGGACACGAGAGGTGTTGGGTGGTGGACGCATTTTCGTCAATAATACGTATGGACAGACAGAAACCGGAACGGCCTGGTCTTCCAGTATGGTTGGTCTTACGCCTACGTCTCCAGGTTCTTGCGGCCATGCGTTGCCTGGATATGAGGCGCGGATCGTCGATGAGCAAGGTCAACCGCTTGCACCGGGAGAACTCGGCTATCTTGTATTGGTCAAGCCATTTCCGTCACTCGCACGCACCGTTTGGGGGAACCACGAACGGTATTTGGATCTTTATTTTTCACGTATTCCAGGTGTTTATTTTTCTGGAGATGCGGCAGAGATCGATGCGTTCGGTCAGCTCTGGGTACGCAGTCGGGTCGATGATGTCATCAATGTTTCTGGTCACCGTATCGGAACGATGGAGTTGGAGGCTGCCCTTATCAATCATCCAGCAGTCAGTGAAGCGGCGGTGATCGGCGAGCCCGATCCGCTCAAGGGTGAAGTGCCTGTTGCTTTTGTTATTTTGCGTAAAGGTTATGAGGAAGCGCGTGAAATAGAAAAGGCATTGATTGAACAAGTGGAAAAAGTGCTTGGTAGTTATGCGCGTCCGAAGCGGGTACATATCGTACCGACGCTTCCTCGGACGCGAAGCGGAAAGATTATGCGTCGCTTGTTAAAAGAGCTGATGCAAAAAGGTGATACATCCAGCGATATCACAACGCTCGATAATCCTGAATCAATCGATGTCCTTAAAACATACCGAGCCCGTATCAGTCAATAATGCTGTTATGTGATAGATGCTCTTGCCTAACAGTGACTTATCTTAAATATCCAGTGCCGTATCTTGCAAGGTTGCAAGATACGGTTTTTTTCTCCGTTTTCTTATGTATAGTTATTAATATTTCGTTTGCCTAAAATATATGGTACACTACGATTGTTCTTGTGGATGTTTTTTGGATGGGTTTGGATGCCTCAGGGAGGAAGGGATTGGTTTGTTGCTGATGGTTCCGTTTAACAGTCGTTTTGTAGGCAATTGATGTTCATCGACCTGATGTCAATCGGGATATGGATAGGAGGATGATGATGCGTCGTGAGATATTGCTTTCGCTGATCATCGGTCTTGCAGCTGGGTATTTTGGGGGACTCGTTGGTTTGGGCGGTGGGGTCATTATGATTCCCTTGATGACCGCTGTGCTTAAAGTCACTCAACATCAAGCGCATGGAACGAGTTTGGTAGCCCTTATTTTTACAGGGCTTTCAGGGGCATTGGCCTATGCGCTCAGCGGTTCGGTGGATGTCGTAGCAGCTTTTTTTCTGGCGGCAACGGCCATGATCACAGCGCGCTTTGGCGCACGCTTTGCTCACGCCCTTCCGGCTTGGCAACTTAAACGATCCTTCGGTGCTTTTTTATTGTTTGTTTCACTTTTGCTTTTATCGAAACCGTATTTGCCGCATGTTACGGATCGTTTAGGGGGATGGGGGGAGATCGTTTTACTGCTATTAACAGGACTTTTTACCGGTTTTCTCTCCGGTATGATGGGCGTTGGCGGTGGATCGATTATGGTTCCGGCGATGGTTTTTTTAGGTGGATTTACACAAGTAGCGGCTCAAGGGGTGTCTTTACTTGCTATGGTGCCTTCGGGGGCTGTGGGTGCGTGGACGCATTACCGGCTCGGTAATGTTCGAACGTCGCTTCTTTGGGGACTTATTCCAGGTATTGTGCTAGGCTCATTTGCTGGAGGGCTTACAGCGCATGAACTGACTGAGCGTATGCTTCGTATCATTTTCGCCGTCGTCCAAATTTGGATGGGGATTCGTTATTTGCGCACACCTCGTCCCCAAAATGAACCATCTAAAAAGCATGTTCAATAAATTATGCTTGCTCAATCATGAAAATGTTTGTTACACTAAAGACGTTCGCTTAATCCATGTCCGTATGTCTGTAAATGTGAGGTGGATGTCATGAAAATTCAGTGGTCTTTGTTTTTTTCGCTTGTCTTTGCCTTGTTAGTCGCAATTTTTGCCATACTTAATGTGGAAGCAGTCACTGTACGTTATGGTTTTGGCACCTTGCAGGTATCGCTGGTACTCGTTATTTTATTTTCTGCTTTATTTGGTGGCATTGTCGTCGGTTTATATGGCATTTTTCGCCAGTATGCACTGCAACGCGATATTCGGCATCTTCAAAACAGAATCAGCGCATTGGAAAAAGAACGGGATCTTCTCAAAGAAGACCTTTATGCATGTACATCCAAGCAGGTAGGCAGCTTTTCACAAGATGAAAGCACGCCCGTTGATGCTCCGCCCGCTAAATCATCGCCTTAAACCTTGATCGCGCTTGACTTCTGAAAATGATGTTTGTACAATTTGACTTAAATTGACGTCCTAAGGCGATGATGGATCGAAGTACGCGCGTAACCCGTTAAGAGAGAGCATATCCCCGGCTGAAAGATATGCACGTGGTCGGGCGGAAAGCCAGTCCGGAGTCGCAGATCAAAGTCTGCCGGTCGTGTCCGATATGCACGGTATGGAGAGGCCATGTGCGCGTCATGCATCGTCTGTTCAAGGAGAAGGGGACCTTGCGGGATGATATGTATGGTATGAACGTATGGTTCGTGGTGTTGTTCCTTGGCAGGCATGTGACGCGCGATGGCAAACAGGGTGGTACCGCGAACAACCGTTCGTCCCTGAGGGATGGGCGGTTTTTTTGATGCTTTGTGGTTCCTTCTTATTGCTTCATCGATGGTCGTTGTTCCAAAAAGCTATGGTTATGATAGAAAGGGATGAGATGATGAAAGCGTTAAAAGGCAATGAAATTCGACACTTGTTTTTAAAGTTTTTTGAAGGAAAGGGTCACACGATTGTACCTCCGGCCTCGCTGATTCCCGTCGATGATCCGAGCTTACTTTGGATCAATTCTGGGGTTGCCACGCTTAAAAAATATTTTGATGGTACGATTGCGCCGCCCAATCCGCGTCTTGTCAACGTACAAAAATCGATTCGTACCAATGATATTGAAAATGTTGGAAAGACGGCACGACATCATACGTTGTTTGAGATGCTTGGCAATTTTTCGATCGGTGATTATTTCAAAAAGGAAGCGATTGCCTGGGCGTGGGAATTTTTAACGGATCCACAGTGGATTGGTTTTGATCCGGATCGTTTAAGTGTCACGATTCATCCGGAAGATGAAGAAGCGTATACACTTTGGCGTGAGATGATAGGTCTTTCAGATGACCGTATCATCCGGCTGGAAGGTAATTTTTGGGATATTGGAGAAGGACCATCAGGCCCGAATAGTGAGATCTTTTTTGATCGCGGTCCGCGTTATGGGGATGATCCGAACGATCCTGAACTTTATCCAGGGGGCGAAAATGAGCGTTATTTAGAAATATGGAACCTCGTTTTTTCTCAATTTAATCATAACCCCGATGGATCGTATACGCCGCTTCCAAGTAAAAATATTGATACGGGCATGGGCTTAGAACGGATGGCCTCCGTGCTTCAAGAGGCCGAGACAAACTTTGATACCGATCTCTTTTTACCTATTATTGAAAAAGCGGTTCAGACGATTGGCGTTCCATACCATGCGTCACGTGAATCAACTGTTGCTTATCGCGTGATGGCTGATCATATTCGTGCTTTGACCTTCGCCATCGCAGACGGTGCCCTTCCTTCGAATGAGGGACGGGGCTATGTCCTGCGCCGCCTTTTGCGACGCGCGGTACGTTATGGGCGGCGTCTCGGTGTGATGCAGCCACACTTACATCTTTTGGTCGGTACGGTCGGAGACGTGATGGGCGATTTTTATCCAGAGGTTGTCAAAAAGCATGATCATGTGCGAGCGGTCATTGAACGCGAAGAAATACGTTTCTTAGAGCGCCTTGAAGAAGGCGAAGCGCTTATGGCTGAGCTCATTGCCAAAGCACAAGCAGAAAAACGTACCATGATTACGGGTGAGGAAGCATTTGTTTTGTATGATACGTATGGGTTTCCGTTGGAACTCATTGAAGACGATGCCCGTGAGGTGGGTATGCGCGTCGATCGAGAGGGCTTTGAACGGGCCATGGAAGCACAAAAAGAACGTTCTCGAGCAGCCCGTATCAAGGTGGATTCCATGCAAGTACAAGGTGGCGTATTGAAAGACTTTACGGAACCGAGTACATTTGTTGGTTATGACACATTGGAGGTCGATCATGCTAAGGTGATCGGCTTGTTCCATGAAACAGAAGCGACACCGTCTCTTCATACTGGTGAAGAAGGTGCTTTGATTTTAGACCGCACACCTTTTTATGCTGAAAGTGGTGGCCAAGTCGCTGATCAAGGGGTGCTTACGAGTGCCGATGGATCGGTTGAAGCAGAGGTGCTAGACGTCGTCAAAGCACCCCATGGTCAGCATCTGCATCATGTGCGCGTCAAACGTGGCGTGATTACGCCTGGCGTGGTGCTTCGCGCTGTTGTCGATCAGGCCCTTCGTGCAAGTGTCATAAAAAATCATACGGCAACGCATCTCCTCCATAAAGCGCTGCGTGAGGCGCTAGGGGAACATGTGGAACAGGCAGGATCGCTCGTGGCACCTGATCGGCTGCGTTTTGATTTTTCACACTATGCACCATTGGATAGCGCTGTATTGGAACGAATTGAAGCAGCTGTGAACAAGGTGATTTTACAAAATATCCCTGTCGAGACGTTCATCAAACCGTTGCAAGAGGCGAAAGCAATGGGGGCGATGGCTCTTTTTGGTGAAAAGTACGGGGATATGGTTCGTGTTGTCAAAGTCGGTGATTATAGTCTGGAGTTATGCGGTGGATGCCATGTGCGACAGACAGCAGAGATCGGCTTGTTTAAGATTATAAGTGAAAGTGGCATCGGAGCCGGTATTCGACGCATCGAAGCTATCACCGGCTGGCAGGCATATACGTTTGTCAACGAGCGTCTCAAAGTCCTCACTGAAGCTGCGTCGCTTATGAAGACAGATGCGCTTGGGGTTAGAGATAAACTGCAAGGGCTCTTCCAAACGTTAAAACATAAGGATCGCCGTATCGAAGCGCTATTGGATAAACTCGCGCATTATGAAGCGCAAGAACTTTGGAAGGACGCGCGTACCATGAGAGAGGCGCAAGTCCTTGTGGCACAGGTTGAGGCTGAAGACATGGATGCTTTAAGAAAACAGCTTGATGCTCTAAAAGCAGGAAAAACTGGGGTTGTGATTGTCCTTGGCGCGGAGGCAGATGGGCGGGCGCTTCTTGTGGCCTATGTTTCTAAAGATCTAGTCGATAAAGGGTATCACGCTGGTGAGATTATTAAACAAATAGCTGTGGACGTCGGAGGTCGTGGTGGTGGCAAAGCGGAGATGGCACAGGCCGGAGGCAAATCGCCTGAACATCTGAAAAAGGCGTTGGAACGTGTGTATACCCTTTTGAACGTGTGAACCGTTGGCTCGCCACAATAGCTTCTTTACTTTCTTCGGTCAAGCGTGTATGATGGGGTTAAGGTTTGGATAGACATGGTTAAAAAGGGGGGATACGGGTGGAACCGCAGGATCAAACCCGGAAATTTGATGCCTTCAAAGATAAACAAGCGCTTTTACCACAAGAAGTGCTCAACCATGTTTATCGTGCGCTTCAGGCTAAAGGTTATGATCCGACGAGCCAGCTCGTAGGGTACCTGTTATCCGGAGAACCGGCGTATATCCCCCGCCATGACAATGCGCGCACGATCATCCGTAAGATTGCCCGGGATGAGCTCATTGAGTTTTTGCTCTTGTATTATTTAGAACATGAACTGGGGCCAGATGGGGCTGTGACGGAACGGACTGAGTCATAAAACATGCGCATGCATATTTTTATGAAGGAGGTCCAGCCTAATTGGGTAGGATCATGGCGCTGGATGTTGGCACAAAAACCATTGGCGTAGCGCTCTCCGATCCATCTGGACTGATTGCCCAACCTTTAACGACTTTGCCCCGCCGTGCTGGTAAAGAGTTTGATGAACTGACTCGACTCGTGGCGATGTATGATGTGGAAACCATTGTCGTCGGCTATCCCAAGCATATGAACAACACGATCGGTGAACGGGTTCAGATGGCAGAGGCGGTTGGCAAGCACTTAAACAAACGGCTTTCTTTACCGGTTGTGTATTGGGATGAGCGGCTTACGACCCAAGCTGCAGAGCGTCTGTTGATAGCCGCAGACATGAGTCGGCGCAAGCGAAAAGAAGTTGTGGATAAACTTGCTGCTCAACTCATTTTGCAAAATTATTTAGATGCCCAGCGGGCACAAGGAGGAATGAACATGGCACATAACCATGACCACGATCATGACCATGAACATGATCATGAACATGAACATGATGCGTTGGAGATCGATGAGAATATTATCTACATCGCCGATGAAGATGGTACGGAAAAGCCTTACGAGATATTAACGCAAATCGATGATGAAGATAGCGGTAAACAATACATTCTCGTTGCTGCTTTGGATGAAGATGAAGCCGGAGACGATGAAGATGAAGAAAATGTTTTAGCGTTTCGTTATGAAGAAGATGAAGAAGGCTTAACACTTTATCCGATTGAGACAGATGAAGAATGGGCCCTTGTGGAAGAAGCCTTCCAAACGCTCATCGAGGAAGAAGAAATTTAACGGATGTTTTAACATGAGAGGGCTCAGGTGGGGATTGTACCCCGCCTTTTTCGTTTATAATTACATTGTCTCCGATGTCCTCTTAACGCAGAAGATATTTTCAGGGGAGAGCGTCGATGTTAAAAAAGTGGCTTTTGTTTGGTGGGCTCATGGTGGTGTTCCTTGTGGGGATCGTCGCTGGGGGTGGTTGGTATGTACGCAATGCCCTCCTGCCGCCACCGACAGGTGATGCGGTAGAGATTGACCTTCCGAAAGGTGCGACACTGAGTGATGTGGCTGTCATTTTAGAAAAGTATGGTCTGATTCGGAATGCTCAAGTCTTTACCTGGTATGTAAAATGGAAAGCGCCGAAGGATGCTTCTCGGATTAAAGCAGGTATCTATCGCCTGACGCCTGGCGAAACACCTGACGCCGTACTCGCTCATCTGGTGCGCGGCGATGTTTATATCGAGACTGTGACGTTTACCACTCCTGAAGGATGGACCGTTGAGGAGATGGCCAATCTTTTAGATCAAAAAGGCATTGTCCGACGAGAAGACTTTTTACACGCTGCCAACCAATCGTATGCGGATTTTAAATATATGGCGGCCATTCCCCAAGATCGCCCCGGACGTAAATATTTACTGGAAGGGTACTTATTTCCCGATACCTATACGATTGCCAAGGGGGAAGATGCCGCATCGATTGTTCGTCGCATGCTCAAACGGTTTGCTGAGATGGTGGGTGACGATTTTGAAGAAAAAGCGCTGCGTCTAGGACTTACCATGGATGAAGCAGTAACGCTCGCCTCGATGATTGAAAAAGAAGCGGTACTCGATGAAGAACGACCGCGGATTGCCGGTGTGTTTTACAATCGACTGCGCGCGCATTGGCGGTTAGAGTCTTGTGCGACCGTAGAGTACGTATTAGAGACGCACAAAGCGCGTCTTACGCTCAAAGATCTCGAAGTGGAAGATCCTTATAACACCTATCGTATGGAAGGTCTTCCCCCTGGGCCAATCGCCAATCCTGGAAAAGCTTCGCTGATGGCAGCGATCGCCCCGGAAGAACACGATTTTTTCTTTTTCGTGGCTAAAGAAGATGGAAGCGGCGGACATTACTTCAGTAAAACGTATGCAGAGCATTTAAAACAAGGCGCAAAAAGTCGTGGGAGTTTTTGACGATTCATGTTTTTGATGTTTAACTTTCTGACTGTAAAGACACCTTATAACTGCCATGGCGACGCATGGCGGTTTTATTTTATTTAGTCGACGTATCGTCAATGATTTACAAAACGCTTCAATTGTGCTAGTATAAAAACGAATGATTACGATTTATATGTAGCGAGCTAAAGAGAAGGGGGTGTCGAGGTGCAGGATGAAATTCTTAGAGTCAACAATGTTTCATTTAGATATGCAGAGCAAGATGTTCTAAAAAACGTTTCTTTGACGCTCCATCGCGGAGAGCTTTTAGGGTTGGTCGGTCCAAATGGTTCCGGAAAATCAACGTTGTTAAAAATTATCTTAGGGCTGCTTCCGCTGCGACGGGGCGAAGTTTTTTGGTTTGGTGTGCCTCTCGCACGATTTCGCGATTGGACACGGATTGGTTATGTGTCTCAGAAAGCTTCAAGTTTTAATACTGGTTTTCCGGCGACAGTGGAAGAAGTCGTGTTGATGGGTCTTACGGCCAAACTCGGTTTATTTCGTCGTCCTGGAAAAAAGGAACGACAGGCCGTCGATGAAGCGTTAGACCTTGTCGGTATGAACGCTTTTAAAAAACGGACCATTGGTGCACTTTCCGGTGGGCAGCAGCAACGTGTTTTTATCGCCCGAGCCTTGGTGACGGATCCCGAAGTGCTCATTTTAGATGAACCAACCGTTGGTGTCGATATGCAATCGGAAGAACGCTTTTATGAGCTTCTTGAAACGTTGCATCGCGATCGAGCACTTTCGATGATTCTCGTCTCCCATGATCTCGGGGTTGTATCTCAGAAGATGGATACTGTTGCTTGCATCAATCATGAATTGTTTTACCATGGAGCGGCAGAGAAATTCCGTGATGTACAAGATGAAGTCGTCTTGAAGACATATGGTCGAGAAATGCAAGTGATTACGCATGGGCACGTTCTTGGATCTCACAAACATTCCATATTGGATGCATGTTGGGATGCTTCTCGTCCAACTGCACATGATGCCATAGTGTCCGATGAACTTTTGGGGAATGAGAATACGTCGAAAGAGGCCACGCTCGTCGGAGGTGACAAGCGTTGATTTATATGCTCACACATTATGCTTTTGCCCGGTATGCCCTGATTGCTGGTTTAATCACTGGTGTCGTTGCACCGCTGATTGGTTCGTTTGTGGTCGTTCGACGCCTGTCTATTATTGCTGATGCTCTGGCCCATATTACATTATCTGGCGTGGCGTTTGGGATCTTGATGGGCACCTTATCCCGGGCGATGGGCCTTGTCGATCCAGTGTATTATGGAACGCTTTTTGCGCTCGTGGCAGCGCTCTTTATTGAAAAGTTGCGTAACGTTTACCGTTTTTACTCGGAGTTAGCGATTCCTATCATTCTTTCGACGGGTGTTGGGTTGGGTGTTGTTTTGATCGGATTGGCCCACGGTTTTAACGTCGATCTCATGGGCATTTTGTTCGGGAACATTCTTTCTGTAACAAAGGCAGATCTCATGCGTATTGCGGTCGCTGGCGTAGTTGTTATGGGGACAGTTTTCCTTCTTTATAAAGAATTGGTGAGCCTTTCGTTTGATGAAGAGAGCGCACGTTTAAGCGGTGTACCGGCAGGTACGATTAATTTTATTTTTAGTGCGCTCATCGCACTCGTGATCAGTGTATCGATGCAGATCGTCGGTATTTTGCTTGTCTCTGCATTGATTACACTACCGGTGGCAAGTGCTTTACGGGTAGCGCATAGCTTTCAGAGTCTCATCGCTTATTCCATTCTTTTTGCCGAACTCAGTGTTTTGTTAGGGATGACTGCATCCTTTTATTTTGACTTGGCAACAGGCGGGACGATCGTTCTTGTAGCCGTAACAATCCTTCTTCTCATTCTTCTCGCCAGTCGATTGCGGCAATATGCTCGAGCCTAGCCAAAGTCGTGTATGCTCAGTTTTTGGTGTCACTTCTACGTAAAGAAGGGGGGAAAGGAAAATGACAGTAGAAGAAGCCCTTCAAATGCTTCAACGTAAAGGTTTTAAATATACCGGAAAACGCGAGATGCTGATTCGTATCTTAGATCGTGAAGATCGGTATGTCACGGCCAAAGAGTTACTGGAGGAGATGCAGGAAGCGTATCCTGAGCTGAGTTTTGATACGATTTACCGCAACCTCGGTTTGTTTCATGAGTTAGGCATTGTCTCGGTGACGGAACTGTCCGGGGAACGACGGTATCGCATGCGGTGCAATTTACCCGAGCATCACCATCATATGATCTGTCTTATTTGCGGTAAGACCCGTGAAATCAAGGCGTGTCCGCTTGATGCGATGTGGGGTGATCCAGACAACTTCCAGATTATCGACCATAAGTTTGAAGTATATGGATATTGCCAAGCGTGTATTGATGCCGGTCGTGTCCACGATGCACAAGTCGATACGCTGCCTACGCATTGATCCGACCGTTTAAAGGATGCATGGTCGCTTTCATGATTCATGGTGAGGTTCCTAATAATGATAAGATTATAATTATGACATAAGGAGGACAAAAACGATGCTACGTTGGCGGAACGCGTCACTAGGGGTCTTAATGATGATTTTGGTAGTCACACTTGCAGCTTGTGGGGGTGGTTCCAGTCAAGGAACGGATACCCCATCATCTGGCGCAGAACAAACGGGACAAAAGACGCAAGAAGCAGCGAGCGAGGAGACAGGCACGAAGTTAAATGTTGTTGCATCGATCTATCCCCTTTATGATTTAGCACGACAAATCGGGGGTGAGTATGTTCAGGCAGTACAACTTGTACCCTTTGGCGCGGAGCCGCATGATTATGAACCGTCACCGGGAGATTTGAAAAAGCTTACCGATGCGGACATCTTCTTTATCGTTGGGCTTGGCTTGGAAGGATGGATCGATAAAGCGCGGGACAATATAAGTCCAGTTAAGACCGATGTTGTTGAAGTGCATGAAGGTATTGATCTTTTACCAGGTCACAGCCATAGTCATGCTGATACAACGGCGACTCAGGATGAGCATGGCGACGAGCATGGGGATGAGCATGCTGCGCATGCCACAACTTATGATCCGCATATTTGGCTTAGCATTCCAAACGCCAAAATCATTGGTCAGCACATCGTTGATGCTTTAAGTGCGCGTGATCCTGAACACAAGGCAGATTTTGAAGCCAATTATGAAAAGCTCATCGCCACGCTCGATCAGATGGATCAAGATTTTCGTGCAGGTCTTAAAGATGCAAAGACGAAAACGTTTGTTGTCTCTCATAAAGCGTTTGGTTATTTGGCGCGGGATTATGGCCTAGAGCAGACTTCTATCAGTGGTCTTTCACCCAGTGCAGAACCGTCGCAAAAAGAGATGGCTGCGATTATTGAGGAGATACGTATGAAGCATATCCAATACATCGGCTTTGAAGATCTTGTTGAAAATAAAGTGGCTAAAACCATCCAGGCAGAGACAGGAACGAAAGCTGTGGAACTTTCGCCGATTGAAAATATTACGAAAGAACAGTGGGAACAAGGCGTTCATTTTCAGGATGTATTTAAAAAAGATTTAGATACACTTCTGATCATGTTGGGTGCACGTGAGGGATAACCTGAAAATAAACAAGTAGCGACGCATAAAAAGACTGGCAGGATCATTTGGAAGATGCCAGTCTTTTTTCTTTTGCAATTATTTCTCTTAAGGGACAGGCAAATGCCATCGCCTTACCACATAAGGTGAGAGAGGAGGTGTCGGACGTGTCTATTTTTGGATTTTTGTTTATGATCGTTAAGGAGATCGGTGTTCTTGTTTCACATCTTAAAAACCAGAGTTACCCACAGCCACTCTCTGAAGATGAAGAGCGAGAAGCACTTAAGCGCCTGGAAGAGGGGGATCGAGAGGCGCGTAATAAGCTGATTGAGCATAATTTACGATTGGTTGCCCATATCACGAAACGATATGCACGGTCGAGTGAAGAACAAGAAGAAATGTTATCCATTGGTACGTACGGCCTGATTAAGGCCATTGATACTTACAATATGCAAAAGGGAACAAAACTCGCGACATATGCTGCAAAATGTATACAGAATGAGATTCTTATGCATCTAAGATCCAATAAGAAAAGTCAAAACGATGTATCGATCTATGATCCGATTGGTATGGATAAAGAGGGGAATGAAATCTCTTTAATTGATGTTTTACCGAGCGATGAAGAAGACATTGGTGAAAAAGTAGAAATACGTCTGGAGAAAAAAGAAATGCAACGGTTTTTACATATTTTAGATGATCGCGAACGCGAAGTCTTGATTCGCCGCTTTGGATTAGCAGGTGATGAAGAACAAACGCAACGTCAAGTCGCTGATATTCTTGGCATATCGCGATCGTATGTTTCTCGGATTGAAAAACGGGCGCTTACCAAAATGTATCAAGCTTACATGAAAAGTCTTCGGAAACACCGTGATGATCGGTTAGGATCGTCATCTTAATCATACGGTTTGAAAAGTTTGGGACACATGTTAGCGACCAACGTATTGTTCATAAAGACGTAAGGCGCGTTCGCTCTGATCGACACCTTGGACCAAAAGCCTCCCATCTTGAAATAATGTAAGAATGATGGTGCCTAATTCTAAACGTACCAAATATTCATTTTGTCTGACCGGACCTAGCAATCGCCAGCGCTTAGCGATCTCGTCTAACTCTAAGTCTTTGGTGTGCTGAGGTCGGACTTGAACCGCATCTCTTCCACATAAGCGCGTCGTAAGTGGTATTTGGGTTCTATCTTCTAAGAATTCGTAATGATGCTTACCACAAGCTGGACAATCTGGATTTTTAGCTTCACGGATATCGATCGATCCCCACTGAAGTTTCCAGACATCTATATCGATCAGGGATGTTGGCAGATGATCCTTGTCTCCTACAATATATTTTAAAGCTGCGCTTGTCTCTAAGGATGCAATGATATCGACAATCGGTGCGATGACACCAACGGTATCGCATGTTTCGCCTTGTGTGGTTGGCGGCTCTGGGAAAAGACAGCGGTAACAAGGTGTGTGCGGCGGATGAAAAAAGGCATGCATACCGCGACTTTTGATCACTGCTCCATGGATCCAAGGGATACCGAGTTTGACGCTTACATCGTTGATCAAAAAACGAACGTAGAAATTATCCGTTCCGTCGATGATCAGATCGACATCACCGAGAAGTGCTTCGGCATTATCAGGGGCTAAATCTGTGACCATACTGTCAATCACAACCTCGCTGTTGATGAAGGAAAGCTTTTCTTTAGCCGCAATCGCCTTTGGACGTAATGCTTGCGCATCGTTTTCATCAAAAAGCATTTGCCTTTGTAGATTTGACATTTCTACGAAATCCCGATCGATAAGCCTTAAGTAACCGACACCTGCACGTACCAAATGATTGGCACTCACCGTACCGAGTGCCCCAAGGCCGACGATAGCAACACGACTTTTTAAGAGCTTTTCCTGACCGTCCCGGCCGATGGGTGTAAATAAAATTTGACGGCTGTAACGTGACCAGACGTTTTCACTCATATCCCTAACCCCTTTATGGATGATCCTCAACTACTTGGTAACAATGATTGTATCATATCTGTATCGACGAAGTAGAGAAGCAGATGCGTTAATGAATGATAAAAAAATGAAAAAGAAATTTTAATTGATTGTTAATTTAAAGTATAGTAAAATAGAAGATAATCAAAAGATGAGAATAGATAGTGATTGTGATTGGTGTATCTCGAATCATATCAATCCTAGCTTATGGGTGATCGTGATTGCGTTGTCAAAAATCATGTGTAAAGGAGGCATCACTGTGACACTGGGTGGTTTTAAACATCGTGAGCTGGTTGTCGATCTTACGACCGGGATGGTAACACCGCGTGCACTAGATGAAACGTTAGCGCGGCAGTATATCGGTGGTCGAGGATTGGGTGTGAAGTACGTATTCGATAATGGTCCTCATGTTGAACCGTTTTCACCAGAAAACCTCCTGTGTTTTATGACGGGTCCGGTGACTGGGTCACTTGCTCCTATGAGCGGTCGACTGGCAGTCGTCACCAAATCACCACTTACCGGAACCGTGACGGATTCGCACATGGGTGGCTGGTCAGCAGCCCGGATGAAGTGGGCAGGTATCGACAATATCATTATCCAGGGACGCAGTGACAAGCCAGTCTATCTCTATGTAGAAAACGGTGAAGGAAAACTTTTAGATGCGAGTGATCTATGGGGAAAAGGTGTACGAACAACGGTCAAGATGTTAAAAGAGCGTCATGGTGCAGATGATTTGAGTGTGATAACGATCGGTCCGGGTGGAGAAAATCTTGTCCGTTACGCAGGATTTATTAACGAGAACGATCGGGCTGCTGGACGAGGGGGCACAGGCGCAGTTGCTGGTTACAAGAAACTTAAAGCCATTGTGATTAAAGCATCACAAAAAGGCAATCTTCCCCAACCCAGTGATCCAGAAGCAAACCGTAAGGCAACTCAAAAAGCTCTGAAGGCGATTGTCGAAGGCGCCGTCACGGCACCTCGTAAAGGCGGTCTTTCTGTATATGGAACGAACGTTCTCACTAATATTATTAATGAAGTAGGTGCGCTTCCCACGCTCAATTCAAAAGAGACATATTTTGTTGAAGCGGAAGGTCACAGTGGTGAGACGGTCAACCGAACCCTTCTTGTGGCTGACAATACGTGTCACGCGTGTCCAGTTGCATGTAAAAAAGAAGTTGAAGTCAAAAGCGGTAAGTATAAAACCCGTACAGAAAGTTTTGAATATGAATCTGGTTGGGCACTTGGTGCAAACTGTGGTGTATCGGATGCTGAAGCCATTGCGTTTATGATCAATCAGTGCAACGAATATGGCATCGACACGATCGAAGTGGGTCATGCCTTGTCTGTGGCCATGGAGGCCTCTGAACGTGGTCTCATAGATGCGTCAGTACAGTTTGGCGATGCTGATCATATGATCCAACTCATCGAAGATATCGCATTTCGGCGAGGTTTAGGCGATGCGTTGGCTGAAGGGCCAGCACGCTTTGCCGCGTCAATCGGGGCTCCAGAGCTATCGATGTCTGTCAAGGGTCAGTCCATCCCAGCTTATGACCCTCGAGGGATCCAAGGCATTGGACTCGGTTATGCCACAAGTAATCGTGGTGCATGTCACTTGCGGGGTTATAGTGTAGCCGCAGAGATTATGGGTATCCCTGAACCTGTTGATCGCTTAGCTGTAGCGGGGAAGGGCGCACTGTTAAAATTATTTCAGGATCTGCATGCCTTTTCTGACTCAATGGATATATGCAAATTCTCTGCTTTCTCGGAGACGGCTGAACATTATGCGGAACAATATGCGTCTATGACGGGGATTCCCATGACGCCTGATGATGTACTAAAAGCTGGGGAGCGCATTTACAATTTAGAACGTTATTACAACAATTTAGCTGGATTTAACCGTAGAGAAGATGATCTCTTACCAGAACGGTTTTTGAAGGAACCAGGAACAGGTCATAGTGCAGGGCAAGTCAGTCATTTACAAGAGATGCTTGATGAATACTATCATGTCCGTGGCTGGGAAGATGGCATCGTCCCAGAAGAAAAATTAAAAGAACTCGGTATCGTAGGCGCTTGATCATTAGGGTCTAAAAATTATTTGTCGGCTTTACTCATGACTAAAGTTACGATTGTGCGGCCGACAGTTTATCAAAACAAATAGATTATACAATAAGACGGGCCTAAAACGCATTGGCGGGGCCTGTTTTTTGTAGCCTGTGTTCACATACCACCGGCAACGGGTGGAAAAAGCGCAAAACTGTCGCTTTCCTGTATTTCAGTCTCTAGCCCGTTCATAAAATGTATATTTTTCCCATTAATCAGTATATGCACCAATGGACGCAATGTCTCACCATCCTTTTCGAATAGGGCTGCTTTCATTGCTGGATGCTGTTCTATAAGAGCTTGTAGTGCGCCGCGTACGGTCGGTGTATTTGGCGTGATGGTTACAGCATTCGCCCCACATATATCTCGAAAGTTGGCAAACAGCCGGATGATCATCGTACGTGCTCCTTTCCTTTTGTCATAGTGCGTAACGAACTGGTATACTTAAAATAAACATTTAGCGCTTTAGATTGCTTGAACTTTATCAATATCATATCAAAAGTCTTAAAGCGTTAACAATCAAAAAGTGTGAGGAAAACATTAAAAAACGATGCTTCAAATTTACCCTTTACAAGGGGGCCTGTTATATGGATTTTATGCATGTTGTCTCTGTCGATGATGCCCTTTCACTCATTTCAAAGCATGTCGTTCCGGTAAGTAAAGTCTCTCAATGGCATCTGGAAGACGCTTTGGGGTACGTATTAGCTGAAGACATCACGGTCAAAGAAGATCTCCCTGCATTTAGCCGTTCTACGGTGGATGGGTATGCCCTTCGGGCGCATGAGACGGTTGGGGCGAGTGATGCATTGCCAGCCTTTTTTGATATTGCCTTCTCTGTCGCCATGGGCAAGGTACCTAAGCGGCCTCTTAATCCTGGTGAAGCTGCCGAAATACCAACGGGTGGTATGGTACCAGAGGGAGCCGATGCTGTTGTCATGTTGGAACACGTAGAGGTGTTAGGGAATGTACTGAATGTTTTCAGACAAGTTGCGCCTGGGGAAAATATCATTCAAAAAGGTGAGGATTATGCAATAGGTTCCGTCGCCTTAAGAAAAGGTACCCTCCTTGGTCCTGCTCAGTTAGCTTTATTGGCAGGGTTAGGGGAGAACATGGTGCCCATCTATCAAAAACCGAAGCTGGCCATCTTATCGACTGGCGATGAAATTGTCCCTGTGACCACGCGACCTTTGCCGTTAGGGAAAGTGCGAGACATGAACGGTTATTCGTTGTCAGCCCTCTTTAAAAGTTGGGGAGCCGAGGTAACCTATGCAGGGATTATTGCCGATGATTTTTCTAGTTATTTACAAAAGGCTCAAACGCTTTTAGAAACACATGATGGATTGGTGTTATCAGGGGCGAGTTCCGTGGGGCAGCGAGACTGGTCTTTTGAGGTTTTAAAGTCGTTGCCTGATTCAACGGTTTTATTTCATGGTCTTGCCATTCGTCCAGGTAAACCGACGATGCTCGGGATCAGCAAGAGTAAACCGATTTTAGGATTACCCGGTCATCCAGCTTCAGCCATGGTTATTGCCCATATTATTGGAAGAGAACTTTTTTATAGCATGAGTGGTCATTCGTTTTGTTCTCCGATCCGGGTCTATGCCCGTATCACGCGCAACATCGCCTCACAGTCCGGACGAACGGATTACGTGCGTGTTCGTCTAATCGATGAGGATGGGGTATTGTGGGCAGAGCCGAGGCTAGGGAAAAGCGGTCTGATCTATACTTTGGCTGAAAGCGATGGGCTCTTGCGGATTCCTGAGGAAAAAGAAGGTTTTTTACGTGGAGAGCAGGCTGAAGTTATTCTATATGAAGGATGTATGTCGCGAGCAATGCGTTCATAAAGTTCAGATTTTATATATTGTAAGCGTTTCAATCATCGCATATTCGATTATATTGCATGTTTAGGAGGAGAACAGATGAAGGAGATCCACGAACGACATGTATATTTGACGGATCAACCGCTCGTGGAGGCACAGGCGCGATTTTTAAAAGAGGCTCAAATTGTTTTGAGAACAGAAGTGATTCCTGTCACAGAAGCGCTCCATCGAGTAACAGCAGAAGATGTGTATGCGCGTGTGTCTATGCCGAACTATCACGCCTCAGCAATGGATGGCATTGCTGTATGGGCCCAGCATACTTACGGGGCGACCGAGCGCACACCGATCCGTTTATCAAAACATGATTATGTATGGGTGAATACCGGTGATGCATTGCCTAAGGGCACAGACGCTGTCATTATGATTGAAGATCTCAATCTTTTAGAGGATGGCTCAGTGGAAATTATGGATCCCGTGCATCCGTGGCAGCATATCCGCCCCATCGGCGAAGATGTGGTGACCGGAGAGATGCTCGTTCCGATTTACCATGCTTTAAAATCGTATGATTTGGCTGCGATGTTAGCAGGTGGCATTACAGAAGTTAAAGTGTTTGCACGTCCACGCGTTGCAATTTTACCGACAGGTGACGAGCTGATTGCGCCCAGTCACCATGTCAAACCAGGTGAGATTATTGAGTTCAATAGCACGATGTTGGCAGCAGAGGTACATGATGCCGGTGGATGCGCACATGTTTTTCCGATTGTTCGTGATGATCCAAAGGCTCTGGAACGTGCGTTAGAAGAAGCCCTTCAATCATATGATCTTGTGATCGTTAATGCTGGCTCATCGGCTGGTGGAAAAGATCATACACGTCATGTTTTTGAACGGTTCGGGCAGGTGTTAACGCATGGTGTAGCAACACGACCCGGAAAACCTGTCGTGTTAGCAGTGAGTGAGAAAGATCAAAAGCCCCTTGTCGGGATTCCGGGTTATCCAGTATCAGCGTTTTTAGCGATGCGTTGGTTTGTTCGCCCTTTTTTATATCGAGCTTTGGGGCAAGTACCGCCGGATCCTGTACGCATAAAGGCGCGGCTCGGGCGGCGTATTGTTTCGCAGATGGGAACAAGCGATTTTATACGTGTCAGTTTAGGAGAAGTTTCTGGAAAGCTGGTGGCAAATCCTTTGAGCCGGGCGGCTGGGGTTACAACTTCTCTGGTCCGTGCGGACGGATTGCTCACTGTTCCACCGGAAGTCTTGGGATATGAACAAGGAGAGACGGTGGAGATTGAATTGTTTCATCCCTTAGAGGCGATAAAAAACAAAATCGTTATCACCGGCAGTCACGATTTAACCGTTGATGTGATAGCCTCCTTGTTAAAGCAAAAGCATCCTGGGCTTTCAATTGCCTCGCATCATGTCGGCAGTATGGGTGGGCTTATGGCTATAGAAAAAGATGAAACCCATGTGGCTGGAATTCATCTTCTCGATCCAGAAACGGAGACATATAATATTCCTTTTATAAAACGTTATGTCCGTTCGCGATCAGTCTTGCTGATCCATCTTGTCGGGCGTATTCAAGGGTGGCTTGTACCTAAAGGAAATCCGCGGGGCATACGCTCAGTGCGCGATCTGCTTCAAAAAGACTTAATTTTTATCAATCGCCAACGTGGATCGGGGACACGGATACTTCTCGATTATTGGTTGAAAAAAGAAGGAATGGATGCATCGAATATTTATGGTTATACACAAGAAGCCGTTTCTCACCTTGCTGTTGCAGCGCAAGTGGCCTCGGGCGAAGCCGACGTGGGCCTAGGTATTTTAAGCGCAGCACGCGCGTTTGATCTCGATTTTATTCCACTTGCCGAAGAATCTTATGAGCTGCTTTTTGAACGTTCTTTCGCCGAAAGTCAACGTGGTCAACAACTGCTCGAACTTATTCGAAGTGATACATTTAAAGCAGCAGTTGAGTCACTCGGAGGTTACGATACGACGCGGACAGGTAAGATCGTGTATGAACATGACGTTCTCTAGGGCTTTGACACCATATAGAAAAAAAGATGTAACACATGGTTCATCTCAGCCTCTGAGAAGACTTGTCAAGAACGATAAAGTATGCGATGATAGCGTTACCAGGAGGGGAGGTGGCATCGTCATGGTGTCTGATACATTGGGGAGACCGCTTCAAGATCTGCGTATATCGGTGATCGATCGATGTAATTTTCGTTGTACGTATTGTATGCCAGCAGATGTTTTCGGTCCTGATTACGCATTTTTACCGCAGTCGGCCCTTCTCTCTTTTTCAGAAATGACACGTTTAGTAAAACTATTTATCTATCTCGGTGTAAAAAAGTTGCGTATTACCGGTGGCGAGCCGCTTTTGCGTGTAGGGTTAGACACGTGGATTAAAGACGTATTAGAAGCTGTTGCCACACCGATCGATATTGCGATGACGACCAATGGTATACTTTTGCCACGGTATGCAAAACGTCTTAAGGAAGCGGGTTTAAAACGGGTGACCGTCAGTCTCGATAGCCTTGATGAGAGGACTTTTGGGCTGATGAATGGTCGAGGGATTGCACCGGATCTCGTATTAAAAGGGATTGATGCCGCTTTAGAAGCCGGGTTGGAAGTGAAGATTAACATGGTTGTCAAACGCGGCATGAACGATCAAGATATCTTACCGATGGCGCGTTACTTTCGTGAACGCGGTCTTACGCTCCGTTTTATTGAATTTATGGACGTTGGCAATGCCAACGGTTGGCGCATGGATCATGTTGTACCGAGCCAGGAAATATTGCAAATGATCGATCGTGAGATGCCGTTGGAACCGGTTCATCCACATTATTTTGGCGAAGTGGCGAAGCGCTATCGATATAAAGGGACGACGACTGAAATCGGTTTTATTACGTCTGTAACGCAGGCTTTTTGCAGTACGTGCACGCGTGCCCGTCTTTCTGCAGACGGTAAAATATTCACATGTTTATTTGCTTCTGAAGGGACGGATTTAAAAGAACGCATGCGAGAAGGTGCGGATGATGAAACACTTTTAGCGATGATACAAGAGACATGGTCTGGACGACGTGATCGTTACTCAGAGATACGGCTTTCCGAGACGGCGGAACTGCAAAAACGAAAAAAAATAGAGATGTCTTATATCGGTGGATAAACTGTCATGGTAACCGCGTGAAGGCCCCCATCACTTCTACGGTTTGCATAATATTGACAAAGGCTTTAGGGTCCGCTTGGCGTATCAGTCCTTTAATTACTGGGAGTTCGTAGCGTGTGGCAACGGTCATTAAGACCGTTTTTTTGTTTTTTGAGTAGGCTCCGACGCCTTCTAAAACGGTTATGCCGCGAACGATTTGTTTTAGAAGTGCTTCACGAACAGCTTCGCCATTTTCTGTGACGATCATGAGTGTCAGCTTAATATGGCGGGTAAAGATCGTATCCACCACACGCCCTGCGACAAAGATCGAAAGCATGGTATAGAGCGCCTGATCCCATGTAAACAGAAAACCTGCGATAAATATAATGACAGCGTTAAAAGAAGACATGAGCGTGCCCATTGGAAAATCTCGTCTTTTGGAAATGAACATGCCGATAATATCGAGCCCACCAGTAGAAGCGGAAGCTGTAAAAATCATACCGGTCGCAAGTCCGGCCAATGCGCCACCAAATACAGCCGATAAAATCGGATCGGTGGTCAACTGATAGACAGGGATAAGGTTCATTAATATGGATGTGAGGGCAACGGACAATGCACTACGTGCAATAAAGACCTTACCTAATGTATAAAAACCAAAGATAAACAATGGGATGTTAAACAGCAATATGATCCAACCTGTATTGATCGGTGTGATAAGTCCGATGATCATAGCGACACCGGTTACACCTCCAGAGAGCACTTTGTGCGGAAGTAAGAGTAAATTATAAGAGAACGCTAACACAGTAGAAAACAAAATGATGATCAGGTAATCAGTGATTCGCCGTGAAACAGAAGACATTTGTTAACTCCTTTCTTTGCATTCATGGGTTCATTGTACAACATTTGGTATTATTTGTTGAGTGATGCATCGTTTTTCGGTACAATAAACATATCGTATGTGCCTGGGTATACTATCGTATCATAGGAGGCTCATGTTTGCGTATAGGATATTGGATCAAACACTGGTTTTTAAGTCGCGAAGAAACACGGGATGAAGCGCACGATCCGGCGCTTAAGACGCGTTACTATCGAGAAAAGCCGGAGCATGTCATCCAGATTTTAGAAGAGCATTTGAGCACGCTTTTACCGGGCTGGCAAATAACACACGTCGATACAAAACGGGGCGAGTTAGTTGTTGAAAAGCGTAGCCTCTTAGGGACGTATGATATGATGTTAACGGTCTATCGTCTCTCACCACTGCGCGCAGCAGTGGATGTGGTTGTCTCTAGACGTGGGACCTTTGGTGATTTTGGCTACGCTTATCGGGTGATTGACAAACTGTATCGTGGTCTTGGAAAATTATTGAAAGAAATGGATGAACGTCGTTAACGCGTATGACACACAACCGCGATCATCGATGCATGCTTATAACAGTAAAGGGTTCATTACAGTATTAAAAGGAGACGGTCTATGCCGATCATGTCGAGTCATTCGTTTAGCCTAAGGTTTTTGCATCTCGCTTTGCTTCTTTTTATTGTTGAATTTGTTCGCGGATCGATCATTTATGCTTTTTTACCTGTATATGGACAAAAAACGCTTGGCATGTCTATCGCTGTCGTCGGCATGGCTGTCACAGCACATTCCTTGGTGGATTTGGTTGGTAAAACCATCGCGGGGGCAATACTCGATCACTTGAGCGTACGATGGGTTATTATGATCAGCATGCTTTTGGCCTTTTTTGGTCTTTTAGCGCTTCCCTGGATGCACGTAGCTTGGGGGTTTATCGCTGCTGCAGCGCTTTTTGGTGTCGGTATCTCACCTGTCTGGCTGGTAGCGATGTCCCTCGTCGAAGAACGATTGCGCAGTACACAGATGGGGCTTTTGTACGCTTTCTGGCTCATTGGCACAGGGGGAGGATTGGTTCTAACCAACTTCTTCCTCGATCACCAATCCAAGTTTCCACTCATACTGTCTTTAATACTCTGGGCACTCGGTATCCTTTCGACAATTTTTTTGAGTAATCAACCGATTGTCGGTCTCAAGGCACCGCGCTTACGAGAGCAATGGTCTGCTTTAAAACGTCAAATTCGTCATACGCGTCCCCTCCTACCAGGTATGCTTATGCAAACGCTTGCTGCTGGTATGCTCATACCTGTTTTACCAGATTTTGTCTCTAAACACTTAGGAATTACGTACAGTGATTACTCCTATGTGCTCATGTCCGGCGGCGCTGTGGCCATGCTTGCACTTTTACCCATGGGGCGACTTGCCGATCATTTTGGGAAAAAATGGTTTTTAGTGGTCGGTTTTCTTGGCCTTTCGACTGTTTTATGGATCGCACCATTGTTAAAAAGTGTCTCTGCGACGATCGTGTTAGCGATTCTTTTGGGGGGCTTTTACGCCAGTGTCTTACCGGCTTGGAATGCACTTTTAGCTCAATACGTGCCAAAAGATTATAAAGGCATGGGTTGGGGACTTTTTTCCAGTATTGAAGGGATTGGCGTTCTGATTGGGCCTGCTTTGGGCGGATTTATCGCGCTACATTTTTCGACAGTAGGAACGATCGTTACGTCTGCTTTTTTACTTTTATCGATAGCTGTTTTTTATGGATTTTCCCATAAAAGTTTTTTTGAACCACAAAGATCATGATTGATGCGTTGATTTTTGAAGAGAGGGGACCTGAGCATTGAGGGAAACAAACCAAAAAGTGCTCATCTTTCATAGTGACTATGGTGAGGGGCATCGTCATGCGGCTCTTGCATTGGCTCAGGCGCTTGGTGAACTCAACGACCAGCTATACATTCAAGTTGCAGATTTTATGCGCGATACGCACCCATTTTTACATATAGTGATGCGCCGAACGTTCTTTAGCGCATTGCGTTATTTTCCAGCAGCGTATCGTCTCGCTTATCAAAAAACGAAAGAAGCAAAGCGTGCTCCACTTTTAGAGCATTTTACAGCTTTAGGTGTCAAGCGCATGGCAACATATGTTCAGACGTTCGATCCGGATGTCATCGTATCCACACACCCTTTTGCCGCACAGGGAATGGCTTATTTAAAACGCCTAGGCTATCTAGATGTCCCACTGTTTACAGTTATGACGGATCATACGGATCACCGTTTTTGGTTGAGCGAAGGGACGGATATGTATTTGGTAAGCTCTGACGTCCTTAAAGCAAGACTGATTGCCCAAGGCATTCCTGAATCTCGGGTGATGGCCACGGGGATACCGATCGAACCGCGTTTTGCTGCACTGCCTAAGAAGCATGTTGCGCGCTCGATGTTACAACTTCCGGAAAAAAATGGTATGATCTTAATCATGGGCGGGGGCATGGGTATGATGGATGATGCTGAAGCCCTAGTTAAAGCGCTTCTGTCACTTCAAGAAAGGTTTACCGTTA
>Ga0265295_1002125_pt1 | contig 32557 bp, 33 predicted proteins | sample Munlansysbiofilm_FD_192503 | JGI IMG/M metagenome (GOLD analysis project Ga0265295, IMG submission 192503) | Leachate microbial communities from a municipal landfill in Southern Ontario, Canada - Methane capture system biofilm | ecosystem: Engineered > Solid waste > Landfill > Unclassified ... | reverse complement strand
AGGCAGAAAGGTATCAACACACACTTGAGTAGATGAATTCAAATCGAAAATGAATTAGTTATGTCAAAGAACTAGTATTCTCAATGGCTTACGTTGTTATTATATTTTTCAACCGGACAGTAGTGAGTCGTCTGGCATGAGCTGAAAGGTTGTTACAGCGTTGCTGTAATGCTGTTTGGTCGAGTTTGTCACTATGGTCGCGTAATGCCCTACTTACAACGGTGCGGCTGTTGGCGATTTTGCCCGCTATAAACATTTTAGCAATTTGCGCTGAGGCGCTCAGATCATCGGCCAGGCGATATTGAGTCCGGCGCAGGAGCACGTTGCCAGCGACAGGGCCTTGAACGCGGGCAAGAAACTTGCCATATTCGGTCATGAAGCTGATCGAAACGTCATTTTTTGCGCAATGGCCGAGCAAGAAAGGGCTGCACAGTACGTTGCCAAAACAGACAATAGAGCCCAGTGTATGCACAGGTAAGCGCAGCTTTACCTCATAATCAATCTTGACGACAACCGTTTCACCTTCCTTGTGCAGATAGGCTCCTTGGGTAGTAACATACAGGGTATTCAGCATTTTTCTCATTGTTCACCCCTCAATATGCGTTCCATGTATTGTTTTACCGAGCGCCCCTTGGCGCAGCTATGGGGTAAACAGATGTTTAACAATGAACAGCTATCGCACTGAGGGCTATAACTGGCAGGTGGCGTCACTCCGGCGTTTAATAGGTGATGTACTTGAGCGACAACCTGCTCAGTTAATTTACGTAGTGTCGCATCAAAAACAATCACAGTTCGCCGTCGCCGTTTACCATAAAATAAAGCGCCATCGGCAATTTTAGTGTTTAACATCTCTTCGAGGCACAGCGCTTGAGCGCACAGTTGTACCTCGTCGCAGCGATTTGCCTTTGGTTTGCCGCGTTTATATTCCACCGGAAGAACTGTTCCATCTTGATGAAATTCAACCACATCGGCCTGACCTGTTATCCCTAAGCGATGAGAGCATAACGGCAGAGTACGCACGATACGTATATTGCCAGCGGTATCGCTCTTGTTACTATCAGCGCGTTCATGCAAGACTTGTCCTTCGGCGGTATAACGGTTTTCAAACCATTGCTGCTCTATGTGAATCAACGCACATTGACGCGGGCAGAACATATAGTGCTGCAAGGCTGATAGCATGATGTAGTCGGATTCGGGAATCATCAATCTTCACTTAGTCGTTTTTGTTTTTCAGTCTGCTCAAGAAAGTTGTCGTTCGATACCACTTTGCGGCCAGATTTCTCTTCTAATTGTAAGCGTGCATCGCCAGCAACCTTACCGCCTTTATGGGCAGCAGCTCGATTTTCATCAAAGCCCTGTGCGTCATGAGCTCTGGTGATCTCAGTTGTAGCGGCCTCACCAAGCATAGAAAAGATCAATTCAAGATCACCCATATGGTCGCGCAAATTTTCTCGATCTAACCCTTTAAGTTGTTTATATTCAGATGGTGTTATACCAAATGCCGCTTTAGATATCTCAGCCGTAAGGATTGCATATTCGCGACTTTCGCCGACCTCTCGCTTTTTCCACTCCTCGGTCAATTCTGCTCGAACAGCAATGCCGCGCATCCGTTTTTCAATCCATGCTTCTGAATAGCCCTTAGCTTGATAAAGTTCGCGTGTACGCTTTGTTGCCAGTTCAGGATCTTCAATCTCTTGTACGCGCTCGTAACCTACTTTAGCCAACCAGCGCTTAAAGGGTTCGGCCTTAGGAGATGGGATGGATTGAATGATGCGAAAGATGCCTTCGGTATTAGCGCAATCGGTTGCATACTTTTTGCCGTCAGCTGCCTCTAGTTTGAGTCCGTGACAATTTGTCACGACCTTATCACCCTCTTTTTTTAACCTTTGTTTTAATTTACGCCAGTACGCACCAGAATCAACGCTATCGGTCAAGGCACCACAAATATCGACTACAGAAAACCACCATTCACCATCGTGAATAATGCGTCTGATCTCTTTACCTTTAAAGATTGCCAGTTTTTCGGTCATTATCCATATTCTTTCAATTTAAAGCTGGGTACAATTTGGACACTATTTAACAAAGCTTACAGCTTTTCAATTATTTCAACACCAGATGGTGCCGCTCCAACAGTTACCGCATAATCCTTAAATGAGCGTGCTGGCAAATCGCTGTCATTTTTCTTAACGGTAACAAGATCAAATAATTTACGAGCGGGGGCGTTGCCAAGAGCCGACTCGTGTTTAAATATAATCAACTGCTGTGATGCCATTTCACCACGGGTAGCGGAATGGTCATGATCAAACATATTTATCAATGCATCCCAGAACAGCTCCAAATCCTCTTCAGAAAATCCGGTTTGTTTTGCTAAAGGGGCAGAAATGAAACCGTGAATGCGGTACAAACCATAAGGCACGATAGCTTTTCTTGCACCAAGCCCCTTATCCGTCGGTGAGTCCACAGAAACTGCTGCAGTTCTAAACATCGCAATATCAAGACCTACAATAGGATCAATAGTTCTTGAAAAACCAAATTGCACTGGACCACGAACTTGACCACAGGTTTTATCACCAGTTGACATGACAGCACCAAAGGTACGAACATCAAAAAAGTTTTTGCACATCCATTTTTTTGCTACAATTTCTTTACTATCAACAAATAATTCTTTGAGCAAAGACTTTGACGCATCCGAGATGTCTTTAATTTTATTCATAGCTTTTTTAGCTTTGTCTAAATCCACACCTAAGCGCAGATATAGCCCATCATTTTCATAACCTATCCCATCAGGAAAATTACTATAACTGTTCAACTCATCACGAAGGTCCAATGGCACATGAACATATAATTTTTCGTCAATTAAGACCTGATGTGCTCGTTTATGATGTTCTGAAAGAAAAGCACCCTCTCTAACATGTATTTCATATGGAGAAACATTCCCCTTAACTAAATCAACATAATTGCGAATTTTGCGCTTGATACAAACATCGGTAGTAATTCCATGCCCTGTTTCTGGGTCAATTCTAGGTAAGTTCCCACCATCAGGATCTCCGTTAGGATTGCCATTTTTCACATCAAACAACAATACAAATTCGTAGCGATTTTTAATAACTTCATTCATTATTTTTCTCCTTCTATTTCAGAATTATTTTTACGGTACAGAGCATTCTTTTGTTGGTAGTAGCCGATAGCGAACAAACCCTGTTGCTGTAAGTTCATATGGTTCGGGAACTGGTTAATATGCTCAATTATTTCAGAGATACGTCGATCAGATGTGTTTCCATATTCTGCTTTAGCAATATGGTGTTGTGATAACCGTATAAGCATCGGAAAAATACTTGCTGGTGTTGCCGAAGCCGAACTGAAAAAACGATCCTTAATAGTTGAATTTACGTTACCTAAAGCATCGAGCTGTGCTTTTTCCAGAACAGCAAATAAACGTCCTAGTAGATAAGCATCTTCTCGGTTTGCTAAATCCAATGACATTGAAACCTCCTTGTTGTAATTTCGCATTAACACTGCTTTTAAAATTGAAGCACGTAAATAACTTATTCGACCATCAGCCCGAATACGACCGATAACACCTTGGTAAAGACTTTGTGGATACGCCGTTCCTGTAAGTATTGATCGGGTCAATGCCCCACCAAGAACCGGCGAGATTTTTTTGTCTTTATCTATTGGCGTTTTCCCAAATACCGTTTCATGTAAAAGATGTCTTACCGAAGGAAACTGTATATCTTGTTTCGACCGTTCCATTTCTAAATTATTAAAATGATCTTGCAAGCGTTGCAATAAATCGCCAACGGTACTGACATGCCAAAAACGCAACGCCAACCGTGATTTGTTAAGGGAAAAACCCAGAATGTAAAATTTTAAATCTTCATTTCCTTGCAGATCGTTGGGCAATATTCCTTGCTTTACCGCAAGAAGAAACTTTTGCACTGACTTGGCCGCGCCGTCATCAGACGCTGCAGGATTCAGCACCTGTCCCATAAATGCTTCAAGAGGTGATTCTTTTTGTGCCCAAAAAAGGGTAATGACATCACCAATCCTTATCCGCTGAGTCTTACTTCTGAACAGATATTTAAGAGCTGTAGAACTTTTGAATTCGGCTTCAACAGAGATAGGCGCATTCTCACCTTTCTTTTTCCCATAAGATTTATATGCGTCCTCGTTAAATGAAACCACCGAAGCACCTGTGCCAAACTTAAATTGAGCGTATTGAAGTTGAAGTGGTCTTTTGGTTCCGTCAATCAGGCTAACCCCTTGAGGGTATGTGTCTTTTTCTAAATATTCGCGCCAAACTCTTTTTATCCCCTCCCTTTCATGAATAAAGCATCTGTCACCTTGCAATCGGAACGCAATCCATTTTCCATGCATTCCACACATCTCTTTCCATAAATCGAAATTAAGAGAATCCTCTGCATTCCATTGGCTCAAAAACCTTTTCACCGCTATGGCTCCATCATCGTTGGAAGTGCCACACACTTCAGCGATTAGCGAGGTAAATGAATTTTTATATTTAGTTTTTTCGGTTTTGCCAGAAATGCCAAAAAGGTATTCAGCTTTATCCACCATAAAATTAGGTGTTGTTGCCGCATTACCAGAACGAACATTAACCTGATTGGTATAAGGGACAACCGATTGGCGAAAGTTAAATGAATTAGCCGAGAGCTTGATCCGTAAATCTTCTGGTTGACCAATTACATTACCATCGGTATCGATAGTAATAACAAAGCCGATATCTTCAACACTGAACCCATAGGGTGGCATTTCATCTTTTTTGTTTACTGCTACACGATCATATAATTCGATTAGTGATTGAAAAATCATGAAACCACCTCGCGCCGGCAATCGATGACACCATTTTTCATAACGGCTCGAAAAAACTGCGGTGTCATATCGTCATCAAAATCGATATCGTGCAGCATGAACCCAAGATCTTGTTCTCCAACAAAAGGAGATTGTGGAAGTTCATCACACCATTCAAAATCTACAGGGAATTCACGACAGCCAAAATAGGGGCGGTGAAAACATTGCCCTTTTTTTGCCCGTCGCTCAAATATGGCTAGGTGTTTACCTGGGTCGACATCCGCATCATCTGCAAGCCTAAAATGGGCTTCAATAACATAATCCACATGGCGCAAAACCATTGAAGCTCGTTGTTGGCGATCATCTTCAATAAAACGCTGTACGGCTTGACCTTCAGTCATATCTTTCTGGTTCACAGCTACACGGCTAGCTAGCTCATTGCGGCGGATGTTATCGAAACGGATAGGTTTCAATACATGTATCCGATCTATAACCCAACGAATTGCAGGTTTCCAATAGATCGCTTCCAGAATTCCTCTAGCAGCTGATGGTGTCATCACATCGTAAGAAACACGTTCAACTTTCATTTCTGGACGGGTAAAGAGAGCATAATCTCCTTTGACCCTCAGCTTTATTCCAAAACTCACAAACACCCTCCTTTCATTAGCCGAAGAACGCAGTTCCTTCAGGCGGGGTACATTTTAATCCAATCTCTTCCGAATATAATTCGTTCGAACGCATCACCCACACGCCATCTATGGGAGATTCGCACCAACTTTTTAGTTGATCAAACTGATAGGGGTAAATTTGCACAGTATATTGCTGTAATTTTCTCAATATTCCCCCCTTATGCTCAGCAAAGGGCAATGCTTCAACCAAGCTTACTGCCTCTTTTTCAATAGCTATTACAATGGGGATTGTTGCCGACTCAATCATTTTAAACTTAGCTAAATCTTTATATTGAATATCGCCATTTTGTGCAGGCAAACAACTTTCCACAATACCGTCGGCATCCATACGTTGACTGTTTTTCCAGTAGTAATCGTTAAAGTAAGCTGTCACACAAGCTGGGTCGGTCAGTCTTCTCGCATATACATTAAAAAGTTTCTCTGCCGACTGAGCTGCTTGACGAAAATATGAGCATCCAACGCCATCGGTAAAATTAAAAATATTGACCTGCAAAGGAATTTTACTGCGACCATTACGGTTGCAACGTCCTGCCGCTTGCGCAATACTGTCGATACCTGCAACAGCTCGGAATACACAGGGGAAATCAACATCAACACCAGCTTCAATTAACTGCGTACTGATAACTCGACACGGCAATCCATCATCTAGCAATTCTCTTATTTTTTGTAATTTTTCCGTCCGATGCTGTGGGTGCATCAGAGCACTAAGATGAATGTTTGCCCCACTTTCTGGTAGCACTGAAAAGACATCCAAGGCCTGTTGTCTAGAGTTCACAATGCATAAAACCTGTTCATATACTTGCAATTTTTCGGCAATATCTTTCGCACTGAACTCACCGATATAAACCTCAGTTGTTCTCTTCAGGTTTTTAAATAAACCAGGTACATCATGGATAATTTCTCTAACGTCTTTTAATCCTGCCGTGAAATGTTCCGTGTATTTTATTGCCGGCTGAGTTGCGGTACATAGAACCGATGTCACACCATAGTTCAACGAAAGTTCTCTAATAACCTCTAAGCATGGTTGTAATTTTTCTACTGGAATTGCCTGTACTTCATCAAAAATAATGATGCTGTTCGCAACATTGTGTAGCTTGCGACACTTCGACGTCTTGCTTGCATAAAACGAATTGAAGAATTGAACATTTGTCGTGACGATAACAGGCGCATCCCAATTCTCGGTAGCAAGACGGGTTTTCCAATCGGTTTCATCAGGAATGAAGTTACAATGGTGTTCCAATACTGCATCAGCACCAAGATTTTCACGAAATACTTTGGCATTTTGTTCAATGATACTGGTAAATGGAACGACATAAATAATTTTACGCTGACCATGCTTAACGGCGTGATTCAACGCAAATGCAAGTGAGGATAAAGTTTTACCTCCCCCTGTGGGAACAGTAAGAGAAAATAAACCTGCATCCAATTCAGCTGATCGCAGACAATCACTAAGAACAAGTTCACGCTGGCTGTTAACATGACGCTGATTTTCATCTTTTAGCTTCTCAACGTTTGCACGAATTTTATTTAAATTGTCTGTAAAGGATTCTTTCAATTCATTGATTAATGGATATTTTGATCGCCAACCAGACTTCTTTTTATCCAGAAATTGTTCTGTATCCAAAAAATCAGCATCAACTAAACAAGAAAAAAGCATTCTGGTAAAAAATTGCAGTTGAAAGCCAAGTCGCTCAGTTTCAGGTTTATTAATTGGAAAAGTTTGCGGTATCTTTGGGGCAGTAATTGAAATTTTAATTTCAGGGCATTCCTTCTTAACTTTCTGATTCAGTGCGGCGGAGGAAGTATCAACCCAATTTGGTAGTCCACCGTGATGACCGGCAATACAATATGCCAATAATTTTCCGGCTTGATCTGAATGTTTAAATAGCCACTGAGCGCCAACAGCAGCATGACTAGGATGACCTGAATAAAACTTGCTAAATTCATCAATAATTTTATTGGCATGACGTAAATATGCCTGCCAAGATAAAGTGCCTTTACCTAAATCGTGACTGATCCCTGCACTACGTCCCCACTCACCGGCACCAAAAATACTGGCAAATTTCTCTGCTAGTTTCGCCACTCCCTCTAAATGTTCCTCCAACGTCTGCCAATCTGACTTATCCGAATTATCCGTTGAATGTGCATAAAATTGTTGCATAATTACTCCATCGGTTGGGCTCCAACCAGCCATTTTCAACTTGTCTAGTCAACATCACCAACAATATGCAGCCATATCCGCGCCGCGAGCATGGCATCGTCTAAGGCTCTATGGCACTGAATACTACTGTCTAAGGCACCAAAGAGGTAGCGTGAGACGGCCTCTAACTTGTAGCTGTTTAAGCGCGGATATTTTTTGCGCATCAGTTTAAGGGTGCAGTAGCTGGGATTGGGCAGCGGGCAGCCGAGCTGGTCAAATTCGGCGCGTAAAAAGCGCATATCGAATACGGCGTTGTGGGCAACTAGGGGGTGATCGCCGATAAAGTCTCTGAACTCTGTGAATACCTGCTTGGCGGCTGGTTGTCCACGCAGCATGGCGGCGCTGATACCATGCACTGCTTGGGCGGCGGCAGGCATTGGCGCGCCGCTGTCGATGAGGCTACTAAACTGCGCAACTATCTGCGCGTCTACCACTTTTACCGCGCCAATCTCTATGATGCGATGGCCTTGGCGCGGCGAAAGTCCGGTTGTTTCAGTATCAAAAACTACAGCATCCATCTGATCTCTACTTTAGGTGTGAGTGTTTTTTGTTCTGCCCTTGTCAGCAAATAGTGTGAATTTACGCTCATAAAACTCTTGGTTCAACCTTTCTAATAAATTCAATCTAGCAACCAGTTGCCGAGCAGTACCCCTATCATCAATGCCGCGAGCTGTTGGGTGGTTGACTGCGCAGGTGCAGTATTCTGCTGTTTGTTGGCGCTTGACCAGCGCTGCAGCCAGCTCTCTACGGTTGGATTTTGCTCTAATACTGTGGGTAGCTGCCAGTGGCAACTGCTGGCGATAAGGTAGATGGGAATAAGAGTTAGCCATAGGAGTATGCCGAGCATAAACATCAGGATGACGATGAAAATAGCGTGAACAAATGCCATTACTAGGCCGAGGGGAATGCCGAAGATTAGTCCGCTTAAGAGGCTGTATTGGTTGATGCTCCAGCCGATGCTGGCCAGGGTAACTAAAATTACGTAGGGAGGAATCAGGCGTTCCAGGGCATCGAAAAAGCAGATTATCTGCGCGAGGCTGGTTTCGAGCAGGCGGCTGATGATGATTAGCGCTAAGGGGGCGGTGGTGTTTAGTGTTGGGCAATGGGACATGGCGGCTCTCCTGTGTTGGCAATCTGTCTGTATTTGAGAGTCTAAGACAGAGCCTGGACAAAAGATGTCACCCCAAGGCAGTTTTTTTCATTTAGCGATATTTTTCCGCCATTTTCTCAATTTCGTCAATTACCTGCTGGCGCAGTTGCAACGGCTCTAGCACCTCGACTTCGCTGCCGTGCTGGAGGATTTTCATAATGATCTCGCGAAAGTCGGCTACTGGAAAGCAGAGCTGTAGGCGGCCATCGGCGAGTAGTTGCTGCTGTTGGCCATCGCACCAGTGTTGCTCTTGCACAAAGGGGGCACGTTGGGCACTGAATAGCAGTTTTACCGTTTGATGCTGGCCGTCTTGGAAGATACCGCAGGCTCCGGCAATTTTATGTTGCCATTGGGCGCGCTGCTGATAGGTGAAATTTTCGGCGCACAGGTGGAGTTTGTTGATGCGCGAGAGTTGAAAGGTGCGCCACGCTTGGCGCTCTTCGCACCAGCCGAGGAGATACCAGCTGCCGTTGTAGTGTTGGAGGTGGTGCGGATGGACGACGCGAGTGCTGGCTTGATTTTGGGTGGGTGACTGGTAGCTGAAGTAGACTTTGTGGCGGGTGAGTAGCGCCTCGCCGAGCTGTTGAAATATCTCTTCATTTACTGGGATATAGGCGTTCCAGTTGGCGGAGAAACAGCTGGAGAGGTGCTGCTGATCGATGCCGCACTCTTCTAAGTTTTGGAACATCTTGGCGCATAGGGCGTTGAGCTCATTGCTCAGGGGGGAGGCATTGTTGCTGGAGAGCATTTGGCGCAGAATAAGGATAGCCATCATCTCCTGATGGGAAAAGCGCGTCCAGCTCAGGCTGTAGCTGTTGTCGCTATAGCGATAGCCACGGTAGGTGGCGTTGTACTCCAGTGGTGCGCCGACGCTGGTGATCAGGGCTTGGATATCACGCTTGGCGGTGCGCTCGCTGATCTCGAACTGTTCAGCCAGTTTGCGTGCGTTGGGGTAGTTTTTCTGCCGGATTTGGCTATCGAACCAAAAAAAACGCTCTATACGCGGTAGCATGGTAGTCGCCCTCTAGTGGATATCTATCTCGAGCAGTTCGGCCACGATACTCTCTGTGGCGCAGGTTATATACAGAGTTTTATCGCTACGGGTGAACTGCCACTCGACACTGCGTTGCAGCTGAGCTACTAAAAAATTGAGGAGCTCGGCGCTGAGAAAAAACAGCTGCAAATTTTTCATAGTTAGCAGCTGTTTTCTGCTCGCCTCCAGCCAGCGCTCGAAGCTGGAGCCGTAGGCGAACAGCACCACCTGCTCAGAGTGCTTTCCCGCTTTTACCAGCCGCTTTGCTTCGGGCAGGCCAACCTCAATCCAGTCGATCAGCTGGCCATCTAGGCTTTTCGTCCACAGGTCGGGTTCATCACCATCGCAAATGCCCTTGGTAAACACCAGCTGCTCATTATGGCTCAAGGCGTAGGCGATCAGACGGGCAACCAGGCGCTCGGCGGTTTCGGAGGGGTGACGGGCAACGGTGGTAGCTAGATGGGTGTAGTAGTTACGATCGACATCGGATAGTTCAATAGCGACACGATAAATTGTTGCGGGTAAGGCCATATTGGGCTCATCTTTTTATAGGAGATAGCTGCTGCGTTGCAGGGTAACACAGGTGCAGTGTGCAGCGGTATGCTGCTTTAGTGGTTCGGGCAATTTTTACCTCTTTTAAGACGCGTGTAGATAAAGAGCATTATTAGCACTATGGCGCAGACGGAACCAAACCACGAGTCGTGCGGTGGCGCAGCACTTATGTGCCAACTGGTCGCCATGGTGCTATGGGCGTAGATAGCATCGACACCAATACCGAGAACAAAGGAGCAGAGGATAATTCCGCCAAGGTAGAGCAGAGTGGCACGCTTGCCGAGAATGCGACTGATAACGGTGATGGCTGCGGCATTGGTGGCTGGGCCAGCCAGCAGAAAGACCAGCGCGGCACCGGGATTGAGCCCTTTTAAAATGAGTGCTGCGGCAATGGGGGTTGAGGCGGTAGCGCAGACATAGAGCGGCGTGGCAATGAGCAACATGGCCACCATGGCTATCAGCGGATTACCGAGCCAGGCGTCCATCCACGCGGTGGAGACATAGAGGCTGATAACTCCCGAGAGCACAATGCCGATAAAAAACCAGCCAGCAATATCGGCAAACAGATCCCCAAAGGCGAAGCTAATCCCTGTGCGCAGCCGCTGTATGCTGCTGGAAGGTTGATCTTTGGCCGCGCCGGAGTTTTGACAATGACAGCACTCTTCAGCGCCGCTGGATGTAGATGTATTAATGGTGCTGGCAAGGCTATCTGGCTCCGGGTCAAAAACGCGCACGAGCTGGCCAGTTATTAATGCTGTGATAATGGCAGATAGCGGGCGCAGTATGGCCATAACTGGATCGAGCAGCGCCCAGGTGACGGCAATGGAGTCTACGCCGGTTTCTGGCGTGGAGATTAAGAAGGCGGTGGTTGCACCTTTGCTGGCACCCTGCTTGCGTATCCCCGCCGCTGCGGGCAGTACGCCGCAACTGCATAATGGAATAGGTGCGCCAAACAGCGCCGCCTTAACCAGGCTAGAGCTACTGTGGCTGCCGAGGTGGCGGGCGATAAAGTTATCGGGAATGAATGCTTTGAGCAGCGCAGCGCCGCTAAAACCGAGCAGCATGTAGGGGGCGGAGAGTGCGAGAATATGCCAGCTTTCTGTGGCCAGAAGGCTAATACTGTGCAACATAATATATCCTTTATAGGAGTAGTTAATGCCGACTGTGAAGCATTATACAACAGCAAGATCTGAGGGGAATATTTTTGTTCATTAGAGTATGAATTTTGTTTGACATTCACCACAATAATCAACTAGACTCGTCTCTCTGTTTTCATGTGGGCCTATAGCTCAGTTGGTCAGAGCCACCGGCTCATAACCGGTCTGTCCCAGGTTCGAGTCCTGGTGGGCCCACCACTTTAACAGAAATTGCCTAAGGAACTAAATGGTGCGAATGCGCAGGCGACTACGCCACGTTATATCCCAGACAATATTGAGAGAGTGCAACTACAGTTGAGTTGCACTCTCTTTTTTTACGAGCACTGATGATGAAGAAATCACCCACAATGCGGCTCCAGGATCTACTCGGCCTGGTCAATAGCCACTACCCCCAATACCTTGCGGAGGATTGGGATAATGTCGGGCTGCAAGTCGGCGATTTAACGCAGGAAATAACCAAAGTAATGGTGGCGTTAGATCCAGCATTGACCACGGTAAACATGGCAATAAAGCATGACTGCCAAGCTCTGATAACGCACCATCCTCTGATCTTTACTCCACTGAAAAAAATCTCTCCCAGCGACACCACCGGTAAAATTCTCTACACCGCTATTAGAAATAACCTTGGCATAATCAGCGCCCATACCAACTTGGATCACGCCAGTGACGGTCTCAATGACTGGCTGGCAACAACTCTGCAACTGCATGGTTGTCAACCGCTGCTGCGTCCTAAAGCTGGTCAATTGTTGAAGCTGGTGGTCTACGTGCCGGCCAACGCAGCTGATGCTGTGGCCGATGCCATGTTTAAAGCTGGTGCTGGGAGCATCGGCAGATATGACCACTGCTCGTTTCGCAGTGCCGGTGTCGGTACTTTTCGTGCCCAGCCAGGTTGCAATCCCTATTGCGGAACCATTGGCAGTGATGCGCAGGTGGATGAGATACGTCTGGAGACGATTGTCGCTCGCGCCCAGATGCAGCGGGTGGTAGAGCGCATGAAAAAGCAGCATCCGTATGAAGAGGTTGCTTTTGATGTGATTCCGCTGGAGAACAGCGCGCAGGATATCGGGTTGGGGCGCATTGGTAGTCTGGAGACTGCGCTTAAGCTGGAGCAGTTTGCGCGCCAGTGTAAGCAACTGCTCAACTGCACCAGCATGCGCGCTATTAGCGCTGCGGGTGATGATGCCCTAATTTCCAAGGTGGCGGTGTGCGGTGGCAGTGGCGCCTCACTTATCCACGAAGCGGCACGTCAGGGCGCCGATGTTCTGGTGACTGGCGATGTGAAATATCACGAAGCCCTGAGCGCGCAGGAGCTCGGCTTAGCCGTTATTGATGCTGGCCATTTTGCCACCGAGCACATTATGGCCAACTATCTGGCAGATAAATTAACCAGGGCAACGCAACAGCGTAACTGGTCCGTAGAATATATGGTTGCACCACATGAGGTTGATCCTTTTATAACTATTTAACACTGAAGTCATAAATCGCAGCATAAACAACAGTATGGAGGTAGTAGGGTGAAAGAAGATGTACAACTGATGATTGATTTACAGGAGCTGGATAACCACATTCTAGCTGGGCGCAAACAGCAGGAAGTTCTGCGCAAAGAGCAGAAGTCGCTGGAGGGTCAAGCAGACAAGCTGGTGGCAATTATCGAGCAGCTGAATCAAGAGATTGCGGCAGTGCAAGAGCAGCGCACTGCGGTTAATCAATCTTTGCTGCAAGAGCAGGACAATGTGGAAAAAGCGGAAGCTCGTTTGCCTGAGATCAAAACTCAGAAAGAGTATTTGGCGGTGTTAAAAGAGGTGGATGTTGCCAAAAAACAGGCCAAAGATCTGCAAGATCAGCTGACCAATAGCGATGAAGCTATGGCCGCACTGGAAGAGGATCAACAGGAAAAACAGCAACAGCTCGATGGCTTGCAAGAGAGCAACTCTAGCCGCGCACATGAGATCGTTGAAGAGCTCAAGGATATTGATGAGGCTCTGGTTTCAGAAGATGCCAAACGTGAGCGCTTAGCTAAGCAGGTTCCAGCGCAGCTGCGCAAGAAGTACGAGATGCTGCTGGTGCGGCGCAAAGGTGTGGCGCTGGTTGAGGCGGCACGCGGCACCTGCTTGGGGTGCAATATGTATCTACCACCACAATTTTTTAACTCTATGTTGAAAAAACAGGGTATAGATACTTGCCCACACTGTAATCGTCTCCTGTATGTAATGCCGCTGGATCAGCAGTAGCGGTATCCAGATATCGGCAGCGCTGGCGCTGGAGATTAAGTATTAAGTAATGGTCGAAGAAGCACAGACGATCGCCGGTTTCGCAAGAAACGGGAGGAAAGTCCGGGCTCCATAGGGTAGGATGGTTCTTAATGGGAACCGGGGGTGACCCCAGGGCTAGTGCCACAGAGAGAAGACCGCCTGCCTCCATTTCGATGGCGCAGGTAAGGGTGAAAGGGTGAGGTAAGAGCTCACCAGTTCTGGTGGTGACATCAGAAGCTAGGTAAACCCCATCCGGAGCAAGGCCGAATAGAGAGGCGTTTGAGGGCGACCCGTCCGAGGCCTCTGGGTTGGCTGCTTGAGGCTGTCGGCAACGGCAGTCCTAGAGAAATGATCGTCCCCCGTTATCGGGTAACTGATTTCGGGTACAGGACCCGGCTTATGGGCTTCTTCGACCAGTAAAATCTATGGATAGATATATCATGAATGCAAGCATATCCCCCGCGCAACGGTGGCAACAGATTGTTGCAAGTATCCAGCAGGAGCTGTGCTGCGTACCCGAAGACGAGCTGCAGTGGATTAAACAAAATCTAGTTAATATTCACGCGTTACAGTCTGAGCTCCACCAACTGTTTATCGCTGGGGATGGCCTAAATCAGTGCCAAGAGTGTCAGGGTGATTGTTGTGATCTTGGCAATAACCACATGACTCTGGTTAACGTACTCAGTGGCCTGTTGTTTAATAATCTGCCCGCTGCCAATTTTGCTCAGAGTTGCCCCTTTATGGGCGCACATGGTTGTACCCTGGCGGTGCAGACGCGCCCGTTTAACTGTGTAACTTTTATCTGCGAGCGCATTGAAGCGCGGCTGAGTGCTGAGCAGTGCCAAGAGTTTTATGCTTTAGAGAAGCAGTTGCGCGCCCAATATCAAGCCTTTGATCAGCGCTATATTGGTTCTAGTTTACGCGGTTTACTTATTCGCTCACAGAGCATGCCAGGGAGTAAGTTTCTTGCTGGCTGTGATTAATTTGCTGGTTAACTGTCGGGAGTATAGTGGTATTTATGGAAATTAAGTTTAGCCGTAGCAATGGTGAAATTGATACCCTGGTCGATGAATTGATAGATAAGGTTGGGGTGCATCACCCCTATATTATCCGCGAGATGATTCTTTGCGCCCTTAAGTCTGGGCAGGAGAGCGACTATCTTGCCGACTTGAAGCTGATACGCACCACCATGAAGGAGATGCGTTATACCAGCAAAATTTTCGAGCCCTACCGTTCACGGCGTAAGGTGACTATTTTCGGCTCGGCCCGCACTGCCCCTGATCGGCCAATTTACCAGAAATGTGTCCATTTCGCTCGCTTGCTCGCTGACCTTAACTACATGGTTATCACCGGTGGCGGCGGCGGCATAATGCAGGCTGGCAATGAGGGCGCAGGCGAAGAGAACTCTTTTGCCGTCAATATCCAGCTCCCCTTTGAGCAGGATACCAACAAAATTATGGCCAACAGCAAGCGCGGGTTGGTGTATAAATATTTTTTCAATCGCAAGGTGGCGTTTCTAAAAGAGGCGGATGCTATCGCCCTCTTCCCCGGTGGTTTTGGCACTATGGATGAAGCTATGGAGGCGATAACCCTGGTGCAAACCGGTAAGAATCCGCCGATACCTATAGTGCTGATAGATGACGATGACGGCGGCTACTGGGGCGACTGGTTTCAGTTTTTCCGCAATGTCATGTTGCCTAAAGGGTTGATCTCGGGCGAAGATTTTGGTCTTTTTACCATTACCCAAAGCGCTGAAGAGGCAACTGAAATTATCCACAATTTCTATAAGGTCTACCACTCTAGCCGCTATGTGGATAAGTTGCTGGTGATTCGTCTGAATAAAGAGTTGACGGCAGAGCAGATCAATATTCTCGAAGGGGAATTTTCGGAGATACTCTTGCCAGGCACTCACATTAGGGCGGTTAAAGCCTTTGAGAGAGAGAAGGATCAGCCCGATCTATGGAACTTGCCGCGTTTAGCGATCGAATTTAATCGGCGCAGCTATGGCCTGTTAAACTCATTTATCCGTCAAATAAACTCGTTTTAGGAGCCACACTTGGGGTACCCGAATCTTCAATCCTGTGTGCGTGATCTGGAGCAGCATGGTAAGTTGATCCGCATTACGCAACCAGTAGATCCTAATCTCGAAGTTGCCGCTATTCAGCGTCGGGTCTATGCCGCTGGCGGGCCAGCGCTGCTGTTTACCAATGTAATTGGCTGTCAGTTTCCCATGCTGGGCAATCTGTTTGGTACCTTAGAGCGTACCCGTTTTATCTTTCGCGATACGCTGGAGATGGTGCAGCGTCTGGTTGAGGCCAAGGTGGAACCGGCAGCGCTGCTGAAGCGGCCCTGGCAGTTTGCTCAAGCGCCGATCGGAGCGTGGCATCTGTTGCCCAAGCGAGTGAAGCAGGCGCCGGTTTTGGCGGCAAGAACTACGCTGGATAAGCTGCCGCAACTCATCTGTTGGCCTGATGACGGCGGTGCCTTTATAACCCTGCCGCAGGTGTATAGCGAGCATCCGCAGCAGCCGGGATTGCGCCACGCCAATTTAGGTATGTATCGCGTGCAGATATCCGGCAATGAGTATATTGACAACCAAGAGGCGGGGCTGCACTACCAAATTCATCGTGGTATCGGTGTCCATCACAGTGCTGCGCAGCGTAGCGGTCAGCGTCTGGCGGTGAACATCTTTGTCGGCGGGGCCCCAAGTATGACGATAGCGGCAGTGATGCCATTACCGGAGGGGATGCCCGAGATCTCTTTTGCCGGGCTGTTGGCCGGGCGGCGTATCGCCATGACCTGTGGCGACCATGGCTGCAGGTTGCCCTTTCCAGCTGAAGCCGACTTTGTTATCTGCGGCAGTATCGATCCGCAGGCTACTCGTCCCGAAGGGCCATTTGGCGACCATCTGGGTTACTACAGTTTAAAACATGACTTTCCTGTGCTCCAGGTTGATGCTGTCTACCACCGACGTGACGCTATCTGGCCATTTACCTCAGTAGGGCGACCACCGCAGGAGGATACCAGTTTTGGCACTTTTATCCATGAGCTGACTGGCGCGCTGATTCCGACGGTATTGCCGGGGATAAAGGCGGTACATGCTGTCGATGCGGCCGGAGTGCATCCGCTGCTGCTGGCTTTAGGTAGTGAGCGCTACACTCCATATAGCAGTGAACAGCGGCCGCAGGAGCTGTTGACTCAGGGCTGTGCTATTCTCGGGCAGGGGCAGCTCTCCTTGGCCAAGTATCTGTTGATTGCCAACAGCAACGATTGCCCTGAGTTGGATATCCATGATGTGCAGCAGTTTTTGGCACACATGTTACAGCGTTGCGATTGGCGCCGTGATCTGCATTTCCATACCTGTACCACCATGGATACGTTGGACTACAGTGGCAGCGGGTTGAATAGTGGTTCCAAGGTGGTTATTGCGGCTAACGGCCCAGTGCGGCGTCAGTTGCCGACCGAGTTGCCGGTGGATCTGCGCTTGCCTGCCGGTTTTAGTGCTCCACATATTGCCCTGCCGGGTGTGCTAATTATTCAGGGGCCTAGTTGTAGCAGTGCAGATGCCGATGCGCAGGTGGCTATGCAGCAGTTGAGTAATTTTTTCACCGCTGACGATAACATCAACACTTTTGCGTTGCTGATTGTCAGTGATGATAGTGCTTTTGCTGCGCGCAGCCTGAATAATTTTTTGTGGACTACTTTTACGCGCTCCGATCCCGCGCAGGATATCTACGGCGTCGACTCCTTTGTCAGCAATAAGCATTGGGGCTGTAACGGCGTGTTGATTATCGATGCGCGGCGTAAACATCATCATGCGCCAGCCTTAATTGACGATCCTGAGGTGGAGAAGCGGGTTGATCTTTTAGGCGTAAGTGGTGCAGAGCTGCAGGGTATAATTTAGCGGTTAAGCTGTCGATCTCCATGAGGTTGATATTTAATAAACTGCGCAGTAGCGCAGGTTTCTACTCACACAGGTAGTAAAAATAGCAATGAATGAATATGATTTAACGCAAGCCATTGGAAACACACCACTGGTCGAGCTTACCAACATTAATAGAAACTCGGCGGTAAAGATCTATGCCAAGCTGGAGGGAAGCAATCCCGGTGGTTCGGTAAAAGATCGTCCGGCGTGGTATATGATAAAGAAGGCGATTGAGTCGGGTGAGTTGACCAAGGATAAGACTATTCTTGAGCCGACTTCGGGTAACACCGGTATTGCGCTGGCGATGATCGGTGCCTCACTGGGCTACAAGGTGACGCTGGTTATGCCCCCCTGTGTCAGCGTGGAGCGGCGCAGTGTGCTTGAGGCGCACGGCGCACAGGTGATACTCTCGGCACCTGGGCAGGCTACCGACGGTGCTATACGCTTGGCGTACCAGATTGCGGCAGAATCTCCACACCTCTATTTTATGCCCAACCAATATGCTAATCCGAATAATCCTCTTGCTCATTATGAGACTACGGGACCAGAAATTTACCGCCAGTGCCATGGTAAGTTAGATGCTTTTGTGGCCGGTCTCGGTACTTCGGGCACTCTGATGGGGACGGGTAGAGCGTTGAAAGAGTTTGATCCGCGTATTCGTATCATTGGCGTTGAGCCAACCCTGGGGCATAAGATCCAGGGGCTGAAGAATATGCAGGAGGCTATAGTACCGCCGGTGTTTGATCCCACGCGCATGGATGACAAGATTGTCGTCGAAGATGAAGAGGCTTTCGATTGTGCGCGGCGCATGGCTCTGTTGGAGGGTCTGTTTGTCGGGATGTCGAGTGGTGCGGCTGTCGCAGGGGCCTTGCGCGTTGCTGCGACTATGGATTCGGGTAGGATAGTAACCCTGCTGCCCGATCGCGGTGATCGTTATCTGAGCACGGCACTGTTTCGTTCCACCTGTGCCAACTGCCCACCATAACGAGTTCTTTTAGGGTATATCGGATTTTTTTGTAATTTAATGCTTGCTTGCAGGCAATACTTTTATGCGGGGAGTTAACTATGCAACCTCATAGCTGTATTATTGGAACCGGGCATGCGGTTCCGCAGCGTATTTTGACAAATGCTGAATTGGAAAGCATGGTAGATACTACCGATGCGTGGATAGTTGAGCGCAGCGGTATTCGCCAGCGCTATATTGCCGAGCCTGGCAGTTGCCTCTCTGATCTGGCTGCCGAAGCCGCTCAGGTGGCGCTTGCTGCTGCCAATACCGCCGCGGACGAGATTGAGCTGATTATTGTTGGCACCGTTACCGGTGACATGAAGTTTCCCGCTATGGCGTGCCTGCTGCAAGAGAAGCTGGAGGCGAATAACGCCGCGGCTTTTGATATCTCGGCGGCCTGTAGCGGTTTTCTCTACGGCTTGCATCTGGCCAATAGTCTTATCCAGACTGAGGGCTATAAAAAGGTTCTAGTTGTTGCGGCAGAGATGCTCTCAAGCATGGTTAATTGGCAGGATCGTAACACCAGTGTGCTCTTTGGTGATGGTGCGGGCGCGGCGGTAGTGGCACCGGCTACGGATCAGCGCGGACTGCTCAGTACCTATATCAAAAGTGATGGCCGCCATAATCAGCTGCTGTTCAATCCTGGTGGTAGCCGTTATCCCCTCACGCATGAACTTTTGGACGACAACTTTGCCTGTATCAATATGCAGGGGCGCGAGGTGTTTCGTCATGCTGTAGTCTCCATGACCGATGCGCTGCATGAGGCTTTGCAGCGGGCGCAGTTGGCTCCAGATGATTTAGATCTGCTTATCCCCCATCAGGCCAATATTCGCATTATTGAAGGTATCGCCAAACGCTTTAAGATAGATCCGGCCAAGGTGTATATTAATGTTGATCGTTATGGCAACACTTCGGCGGCCTCAATTCCCATAGCTATCAATGAAGCTATCACTACTGGGGTGATTAAGCCTGGGCACGTTGTCGGCTTGGTGACCTTTGGCGCGGGCTTGACTTGGTCAGCAGCTATATTACGTTTCTAGGTAGGTGGTTGTGAGATTTGCTCCACTTGGCTTATATCGAGTGGAGTGCCGATCAGGTGGAGAAATTGGCGCACGAAGCGATAGGTTAGCCCCCAGAGTATCGGCAGATCGGTGCTGATGCTAATGGCGGGAACCTCTAAGATTTTACCGTGCCAATCGACCTGATGCATACCGTGGCGCTGGCGCTGCTGCAGCTCGGTGATGGGAAACCAAAAACTGCGTGCTACCTCTTCATTGCTGCAAATTTTCTGGCTGGTGTCGACGATAAACACGTAACAACTGACCTGTATTGGTACGCGGCTGCCGTGCCTGTCATCTAACTGTCCAATCAGCTGCTCTTCGCTTAAATATAGCCCAACCTCCTCTTCGGTTTCGCGAATTGCCGCCGCCAGTGGCCCCGCATCGCTGGGCTCTATGCCACCGCCGGGAAAGCTAAGATTACCCGACCAGGGGTCGCGTGGATGGCGTGCGCGCTGCATGAACAGCATCTCAACGCCCTGCTCACCGGGACGCAGCAACAGGGCAACTGAGGCCTGTTTATCCTCTTGCTGAGCTAGTTGTTGGGGCTGATAGTTACTCAGCGCGTGGCGTATCTTCTCCATGCTTGGCCTATTTCACCTGTGCTAACATCAAGGCTCGTCGTGGTGCCGGATGGCCTTCGATGGTGTGGAGTTCATCTTCTGGGTCAAGAAAATCGCTGAGCGACTCTGTTTGAATCCAGGCTGTTTTACGCTGCTCTGCTGCTGTGGTGCGGCTGACATCAATGCAGCGGATATTGGTGAAGCCAGCTTTTTCCAGCCACGAGCTCAGGCAGGCCACGGTGGGCAGAAAGTAGACATTGTTCATCTTGGCGTAACGTCCAGGCGGCGATAGCGCTAGATGTTCATCTCCGGGAATGATCAGGGTCTCCAAAACAAGCTCTCCGCCGCGGCACAGAGTGCGGCGTATCTGAATGAGGCTGTCCAGCGGCGAGCGCAGATGGTACAGCACCCCCATGTGGAAGATGGTGTCAAAATAGCCCTCCATCAGAGGCAACTCTTCGAACTTGGCTGGGATGGTGTAGCAGTTAGGCGCTTGAATTAGCTGCTGCAGCAGGCAGAATTGAAAATAGAAGGTGGCATAGGGTTCTAAGCCGAGTAGCAGTTTTGGTTGCTGACTGCTCATGCGATACAGATAGTAGCCACAGCTGCTGCCGATATCCAAAACCCTTCTGCCGCGCAGCGGTGCTATGGCATCCTGCAGGCGATTCCACTTGAGATAAGAGACCCATTCACAATCAATTTCAGTACCAAAGATTTTAAATGGTCCTTTGCGCCACGGACGAAGGGCAAAGAGTGCATGCAGCAACTGCTCAGCTGGTAGCTCTTCCAGCTCATCGGCGCTGCCTATGCTGATCCAGTCCTGATCAAGCGCGCATTTTTGTGGAGTAATTGCCGGTAGATTGGCGAGAATATCGAGATATTTTTGGCTTTTGCGGTCACGCAGGCGCTGAAAATTGTCTTTAGTCTGCAATAAAGCTTCAACTTCACTCAACCAGGGCAGCTGTCCACTCGGATCTAAGGCGTGTAGAATCTGGTCAGCGGAAGCTTTCATCATTTAATGCATAAGATGGAGGTAAAGTTAAACCACTTCAGCCAGACATCTATTTTATGAAATCCGGCACTGTTCAGGCGTAGTTGATGTTGTTCGATGGTCTCAGGGATAAGGACATTCTCCAGTGCGTCGCGCTTTTGGCTGATCTCCAGTTGCGAGTAGCCATTCTCTTTTTTGAGGCGGTAATACCAGTCCTGCTGCAGGGCACAGAGCTCTGCATCGGCGTGGATGACTTTTTCGCTGAGTAGGAGAATACCGCCTGGCAGTAGCGCGTCATAGATGCGCTGTATCAGCTGGTCGCGAGCGCCAAGAGCCAGAAATTGCAGAGTAAGATTTATAACTACTACCGAGGCGTTGGTTAGTGGGTAATCCTCGATAGTAGCTAAGTTGAGAGATATATTGTGCGGCGTAGACACCTGCTGTAGTCGTTGCTGGTACTGCTCCAGCATCGGGGCTGAGCTATCTATCGCCTGCATATTAAAGGGGGTAGTGCCCATCTCTTGTAGCAACTGGACGCCAAAGTTGCCGTGGGAGCAGCCGAGATCGTAAACACAGCTATCTGGTTGATAGTAGTGGGCAGCAAGCTGCGCTTGACGCTTTACCGATTCGCGGTATAGCGGAACGCTACGGGTTATCATGTCGTCAAAGACTCCGACAACTTTAGCGTTAAATTCAAAAGGCGTTACTTCGTGCTCTTGTGCATAGATTGCATCTTGATGTGGCATTGTACCCTGTCTGATTTGGGCTGGCGCAGCTAGCCGATTCGTTCCTGGCGTTCCTGTTCGGTTTTACAGTCGATACACAGGGTCGTTACGGGGCGGGCGCGCAAGCGTGCTTCGCCAATCTCCTCTTCGCAGCATTCGCAAATGCCGAAAACACCATCGTCAATACGCTCTAAGGCGTCACGAATTTTGCCAATAAGGCGCCGTTCACGGTCACGGATGCGCAGTTCGAAATTGCGATCAGACTCCATGGAGGCACGATCTGTAGGATCGGGGAAATTTACGTGTTCATCGGTCATTCCTGAAACGGTTTTACCGGCTTCACGTAGTAACTCTTCGAGTTGGGCTTGTAAAATTGCGCGATATTCTTCGAGTTTTTCAGTAGTCATATTATTTTAATCCCCACTAGCTAAGTTTAGTGTGCAATAAAATCGTGCAATATTAGTAATTATCTTTTGCTAAGTCAATGTTTTTAGGGCAAATAAATTACATCTTTTTTATGCAGAACTATGTGGGTTGGTGCGCTGTATATTGGTTGATCTTTGGACGTGAGCTACTAGCTGTCTAGCAGGTTATTACTGCTGCTTAAGATTTATCAGTTGCTGAATGTTCTGCTCCTCTTCCTGCACCAGTTGGGCAAAAGAGCATGAACTTAGTTGCTCTATCATGCTATCGCGCACACTGCTCCATTTGTTGTGTACCGGACAAAATTTGTCGCGGTCACAGTTGCCCTCTTCGGCCAGACATACATTGATATGCAGAGGATCCTCTTGGATTTTGAAGATGTCATACACACTGATCTCTTTCGGATCGCGTTTGAGGAAAAATCCACCACCAACGCCGCGTTGGGAGCCAACTATGCCCTCCTTAACCAGAGGTTGAAATATTTTGGTTAAGAATGCCGGAGTTATCTCCTGAGTACGGCAGATATCTTTTTTCAAGATTATGTCGCCGGTGGGAAATTTAGACATATACAGGATGGCTCGGATAGCATATTCAGTGGCGCGTGTGATAATCATAATAGTTCCTACAATTTAGCAGTTAATAATAAAGATGACTGTTCTTGTAATGAATAGGATGTCGTACTATTTTTGTCAACTATTATTATATGAATAGGCGTATTTCTTGACTTTTAACGAGGCAACTTTCATCATCACCCCATGAACTCATCTCTAGCGCTAAATAAGCAGGTCGGCAGGTTTGCGCCCAGTCCCACAGGTGTGCTCCACTTTGGCTCTTTGGTAACCGCAGTAGCTAGTTACTGTATGGCAAAACAGACTGGTGGGCAGTGGCTGGTGCGCATCGATGATCTTGATCAACCGCGGGTCGTGGCTGGTGCTGCCGACGCTATTCTGCAGCAGTTGGACAGTATGGGGCTGCACTGGGATGGGGAGATCCTTTACCAAAGCCGGCGCACAGAGCGTTATCGGGAAGTGGTGCAGCAACTGCAAGCCTACAGGTTAACATACCCCTGTTGCTGTAGTCGCAAACAGGTAATTGCCTCTGCACCGCACTTTGGTGATGAGGGGCCCATATATCCACGCACCTGTCTGGGAAAGGTTCTAACCGCCCCTGAGGTAGCTCAGCGCCTAATAACCACCCACGATGAGTTAGTTTTTCATGATTTAGTTCAAGGTGAGATGCGTCAGGATATTGCCGCCGAAGTGGGTGATTTTATTTTACAGCGCCGTGATGGTGTTTTTGCCTATCAGCTGGCGGTGGTAGTTGATGACCATGACTCTGGTGTAACTCAGATAGTCCGTGGTCGCGATCTCTTAGCCTCTACCGCGCGCCAGATATATCTATCTCGTTTACTTGCCTATGCTGTGCCGGTCTATGCGCACCTGCCTCTGGCTTTAACCCATGCCGGGGAGAAAATAAGTAAACGTCATCATCAGATTGATATGCGAGGTATGGATACGGGGCGCTTGGTCTATCAGGCGTTGGTTTTTTTAGGGCAAAATCCACCCGCTGAGATGTTTGGTGAGCAGGCGCAGGTGCTGCTGCGTTGGGGCTGTGAAAACTTTTCTATTGCTGCGGTTCCAGCGCAGGATGGCTGTGTAGAGTTGGCGGATGGGTGTAGCTAATGATTAATTTAAGCTCTGCTATAAATTGCGGATAAAAAAAGGGTGAGCCGTAACAGCTCACCCTTTTTAGTCTTAGGCTAGCAGTTAAACTATTTTGCTAGTGCCTTGATGTACTCACGGTTGGTTTTAGCGATAAATTTAACGCTAATACCTTTAGGGCAAGCCGCTTCGCACTCATAGTGGTTGGTGCAGTTACCAAAACCAGCATTGAGCATAGCTTCGGTCATCTCACCGACACGTTCTGCAGCTTCAATTTCACCCTGTGGCAATACTGCCAGTTGAGCAATTTTGGCGCTGGTGAACAGCATTGCGCTACCGTTAGGACAAGCGGCAACACAGGCACCGCAACCGATACAGGCGGCAGCATCCATTGAGTAGTCAGCAACTGGTTTAGAGATCAGCGTATTGTTAGCTTCACCAATCTGCTCGCCAGTATAGGCTGAAGTGTAACCGCCAGACTGGATGATATTATCCAGAGCTGAACGATTAACAACGAGGTCTTTAACTACAGGAAATGCTTTGGCGCGCCATGGCTCGATAGTGATAGAGTCACCATCGTTAAATTGACGCATATGTAGTTGACAGGTCGTTGTCTCTTTTTGTGGACCATGAGGGATACCATTGATTACGCAACCACAGGTACCGCAGATACCTTCACGGCAGTCGTTGTCGAGTTCAATTGGATCGATACCCGAAGTGATCAGGTCCTCGTTTACAATGTCCATCATTTCCAGGAATGAGCTGTCGGGGCTGACATTCTTAGCCTCGTACTGCTCCAGTTTGCCCTTCGCATCAGGACCTTCTTGGCGCCATACGTATAGTGTCAGATCCATTATTTATAGCTCCTTACTGCAAGTTTGATGTTTTCAAATTTGAGAGGCTCTTTATGTAACTCAGGCGCCTTGCCAACACCCTTGTATTCCCATGCCGCAACATAGCAGAAGTTCTCATCATCACGTGTTGCTTCGCCATCTTCTGTCTGGTGCTCGACACGGAAGTGACCACCACAGGACTCTTCGCGGTGTAAAGCGTCAGCTGCCAAGACTTGAGCGAACTCGAAGAAGTCGGCAACGCGACCAGCGTCTTCAATTTGACCATTGCGAGTATCTTTTGCGCCGGTAACTTTAACATTTTGCCAGAACTCATCACGCAGCTTAGGAATAGCTTTCAGTGCGTCAGTGAGGCTCTCTTTGCTACGTGCCATACCGACATCTTCCCACATGATTTTACCAAGAGCGCGGTGGAAGGATGCAACTGAGCGGTCGCCTTTGATGTTTTTCAGTTTATCAATGCGGCTTTCAACTTCTTCACGTGATCTTTTGAACTCAGCGTGCTCTTCAGTTACTTCACCTGGTTTTACACCGGCAAGGTAATTGCCAACGGTGTAAGGGATGACGAAGTAGCCATCGGAGAGACCCTGCATCAATGCAGAAGCACCGAGGCGGTTAGCACCGTGAACCGAGAAGTTAGCTTCACCGAGAACAAACAGACCAGGTACGTTGCTCATGCAGTTGTAATCAACCCACAGACCACCCATAGAGTAGTGAGGTGCAGGATAGATACGCATTGGTTGTTTGTATGCGTTTTCGTCGGTAATTTTTTCGTACATATCAAACAGGTTGCCGTAGCGCTCTTTGATAGTATTTTCGCCAACACGATCAATAGCAGTTTGGTAATCGAGGTATACGCCACGCTTACCAGGTCCAACGCCACGACCATCATCACACTGCTCTTTTGCTGCACGAGATGCAATATCACGTGGAGCCAAGTTACCGAATGATGGGTATTTACGTTCGAGATAGTAGTCACGATCTTCTTCAGGAATTTCAGTGACTGGTTTTTCGCAATCTTCAGCTTTTTTAGGTACCCAGCAACGACCATCGTTACGCAGAGACTCGGACATCAGAGTCAGTTTAGACTGTTGGTCACCGTGCTGAGGAATACAGGTTGGGTGAATCTGGGTGTAGCAAGGGTTAGCCATGAAGGCACCCTTTTCGCATGCTTTCCAAGCAGCAGTAACACTGCAACCCATAGCATTTGTTGACAGGTAGAATACGTTTACATAACCACCTGTAGCGAGGATAACTGCGTCACCCCAATGGGAGGTAATCTCACCAGTAACCAGGTTACGGATGGTAATACCTTTGGCAACACCGTCAACAACAACTAGGTCAACCATTTCAGTGCGAGGGTGCAGCTTAACTGTGCCAGCTTTAACTTGGCGAGAAAGAGCTTGGTATGCACCTAACAGCAGTTGCTGTCCGGTTTGACCACGAGCGTAAAAAGTACGTGAAACTTGAGCACCACCGAATGAACGGTTGGCTAACAAGCCACTGTATTCACGCGCAAATGGAACACCCTGAGCAACACATTGATCAATGATGTTGTTACTAACTTGGGACAGACGCCAAACGTCAGCTTCACGCGCACGGAAGTCACCACCTTTGATGGTGTCATAGAACAGACGATAAACGCTGTCGCCATCATTGTGGTAGTTTTTCGCTGCGTTGATACCGCCTTGAGCCGCAATACTGTGAGCGCGGCGGGCGCTATCTTGATAGCAGAACGCTTCGACATTGTAGCCGAGCTCGCCTAGTGTAGCTGCACCAGCACCACCAGCTAGGCCTGTACCAACCATAAGAATTTTATATTTACGTTTATTCGAAGGGTTAACCAACTTCATTTCAAAGCGGTATTTATCCCAAGACTTCTCAATAGGTCCGGTAGGACACTTTCCATCTAATATCACGTTGTACCCTCCTAAACGTTAATCAGGCCCAGAAGTATGGACACCGGGATAGACACAAAACCAACAAAAATAACGATAGCAGCAGCACGAGCGATCTTTTCCATTACTGGAAGTGTGTTGCCATTCAGAACACCAAAGGTCTGAAATAGACTCTGAACACCATGACTTAAATGGAGGAGCAGAGCGGCCATCGCGCCAGCGTATACAGCACTGATGAAGAACTTTTGAAAGCTCAGAACCATCATGGTGAATACGTCACTGCGACCGACTGCGTCCAGAGGAAGTACACTAGCGGAGATCTCTGGGTTGGTCACATGCATGGTGAAGTGAAACAGGTGATAAACAACAAAAGCCAAAATTACTAAGCCAGTGTAGATCATTGTTTCAGCACCAAAAGTAGTGCGAATGTTTTTCTTCTGGTTGTAATCGATTGGACGTGCCGCACGATTTTCCAGAGTTAGCTGAATACCAAACAAGATATGCAGCCCGAAAAGGCCAAGCAATACAATACGGAAGATCCAAACCAAGGGACCGAGTGCATGTAAGTGCTCAGCATACGCATTGATACCATCCGGACCAATAAATATGGATGAGTTACCAAGCAGGTGAACAAGGACAAAGCCAACCAGACATAGTCCGGTCGCTGCCATCACGAGCTTTCTGCCAATAGAGCTTTGAAGCATTTGCATAAATCCTACCTATCCTTAAAAGTTTGTTCTGAATAGAGAGCTAGATTCCCTGCCAGCAATTGCAGGGCCATGCCCTATCCCGTCAAAACGCCACAACTGTTCCGGCTTCAATACGGTGGTGGCCTCCAACTTACATATCGCATTACCATTTCATACCCCCCTAAATTAAACAGTGAAAAAACTAAAACACCTCGCAGCAAAAATATTGCTAACTGTGTTGTTAGCGCAAATAACGCATAAAATAACCAACAGTTTATATTTGTACGAGGATCACATATTGTTCCCAATACTAAACATCGTTTGATGAAATTGCAAAAGGAAAATTGTATACAGTGTGCATTTTGTTGGATGGCTATCCTTGGTAATTGCTCTGTTTTTTGCCAGAGATAGTGCCTACCATAAGAAAAGTTTTAGCGCGCACAGTATGATTGCTAATGTGACTACGCGACGTATCCAAGCGTGACCTTTTTTGACTGCCATGGGAGCAGCTACAGCAGCACCGGCAGCATTGCCACAAGCTAAAAGCACGCCAATGTACCAGTTTACTTGACCGTGCCAGGCAAAAATTACCACTGCCGGTATGGTGAAAATAAGAATTACCACTACTTTGAGGACATTACCGCGTACCAGATCTAGCCCCGCTAGGGTAGTGACTATAAGGATCAGAAAGCCTATCCCTGCTTGGATAAAACCGCCGTATATGCCAATAAAGAAGAACCCGAGCAGCATTAACCAGTTGGCTTTGGGGTTTGGAGCTGTCAGCTTGGCACCGTAGCGTTTTACTGGATCTATGGCAGTCACTATAACCATCAGTATCATTACTGCAGCTAGTATTTGACGAAACATGGCCGGATCAATGTCTACCGCAAGATAGGCACCAATGCAGGCTCCGACAATTGCCGGAAGTGAACACATGATTGCCAGTCGCCAAGATAATACGCCGCTTTTGCTGAAACTGCGCACGCCGATGATGTTTTGCACTGCAACGCCGATGCGGTTGGTGCCATTGGCTTCAATTGGGGGGAGGCCGATAAATATCAGCATTGGCAGGGTGAGGAGCGAGCCACCGCCGGCTAAGATGTTTAAAAAGCCGCTGATGAAGCCGGCACCAGTCAACAGGAGTAATTGCCACCACTCAAATGAGCTCATCTGTTTTCTCCACTAAGTGTTTAACTACTACTCCCGCCATCATGATACCGAACAGTGAGGGTATAGTGGCGATGGAGCCTAATGGTGGTTGTTGCCAGTTCTCCCCACTCACCCGTACTTTGGACGGTTGAGCTGTGAGTGGTGGGCGGTACTCTTCCAGCGAATAGACCACTGGTACTTGGGTCTTTATACCGCGCCGGCGCAGCTCTTTACGCATGATGCGCGCGAGACGGCATTTTTCGGTGTTAAATAGATCGGCGATCTTAACCAAGGTTGGATCAATCTTATTGGCAGCACCCATAGAGGAGATTATCGCTAAATTGCGCAGGCGGCACTGCTCGATAAGGTCGATCTTGGCGGAGATGGTGTCGATGCAGTCGAGAACGTAGTCGTAGGTTTGGTTTAACAGAGTGTCGGCAACCGCATTAGTGTAGCGCATACTGTGGCAGGTGAGGTGCAGCTGCGGATTGATTTCCAGACAGCGCTGGGCAACAACATCGACTTTAGCTTGACCAATGGTTGTATCCAGAGCATGGAGTTGTCGGTTGATATTGGTTAGGCTGAAGTTGTCGAAATCGATCAAACTCAGATGGCCGATACCGGCACGAGCCAGCGCCTCTACCGCGTAGCCGCCGACGCCACCAAGGCCAAATATGGCGACGTGGCTGTGCTGTAAGCGCTCGACCCCTGCTGGGCCGATTACCTGCGCGGTGCGGCTGAAGCGCTGTTCTGGCTCCAGTGGAGAGTGCTGCTCTGGTTGGGGTGTGGTCATGGGCGGTTATGTGCTTTCGATATTTAATATGCGTATGCAGTTAGCTGCGCAGATATTGGCGATCTGCTCTTGGCTCTGCCCGCGCAGTTGGGCAATTTGGGCAACAATACTGGGCAGCGCTCCTGCCCCCTGATTGCTAGCGCCATGGTAGGCCACAGTGTGTTGTGGCCAGGGCGCATCACTCTCGATAACATAAGCTGCATCAGGAAGCGCCATCAGTGTAGTGCGCAGGCGCTGGGCGCGTGGATTTAAAATTGTCCGGCCGATGCCAATGGCAAAACCGAGCTGCCATAGCTGCAGCGCAACTTCCAAACTACCGCTGTAGCCATGGATGATGCCGCCAACTTGTTGCGCCTGCTCTTGGCGCAGTATCTCCAGCAATGCACCATAGCGTTTATAACAGTGCAGGATCAACGCTTTATCTGCCTCCACAGCGATTTTTATCTGCTGGCACAACACCTGCTGTTGCCGCTGGTTAGCGCCACTGCCAGCACAGTTGGCATCTAAACCAACCTCGCCGATGGCGACAACACTGGGGTGCTGCACCAGTTGGCTGAGGCGCGCCGCCGCCTGCAGGCTCCATTGCTGGGTATAGGCGGGATGCACACCAAGAGCGATATAGTGACCAACGCGGTGAGCATAATCGCGTAGCAGTGGCTCCCACTCATCTGGCTTAATAGCGGGAATCAGCGCCCAATTTACCTGCGAATCGAGCTGATCCTGTGGAGCAAGATGGTGTAGATGGATGTGGCTATCGAATAGGCGCATGGGTCAAAAGCTGTAGCGTATGCCAGCGTAGAGGTTGTTGTTGCCCTCAAACTGACCGAAGAAGGTTTCGTCATGGCTGCCAAAAAATAGATTACCACCTAGATAAACACTCAGCGCATCACTAGCTTTGTATTTGATGTTGGGGCGCAGATAGGCATCCTGATCTGATGGCGACCAGTAGGCAAACAGCGATAGCGTCAGGTTTTGATTAAGGGCCTGTTGAGTTAGACGTAGGGTAACCACGTGGCGCGCGCGGTCGCGCTCCACGCTGCCAGTTGGCAGGTTGCTGCTGTAGTTGGCGTAATCATCCAGATATTCCAGATAATACTGCAGCGCCATTGATAAATTGCGCCGCAGCTCCTGTTCGTAGCCCAGCAACAGGCGATATTCGCTGTTGGGGATAAAGGGATCAGTGCCAGCGCTGTCGCTATAAGAGTCGTAGTAGCCACCCTCAATGTTGAGAATGCCCGGCCCGGCATTGCCGCGCGCACTGGCACCAAAGACTCGTAGCCGCGGGAATGTTTGCCGCGCGGAGGCGAGGTCATAACCGTTTGGACTCTTCCAGAAACCCGAGTAGCCATATAGGGCGAGTTCGTAGCCAGCAAAGTTGCGATAGATGCGCCCGCTAAATTCAGCATCTTTACCCCAGTTATTGCGCGTGTCGACGTGCATCTCATCAGCGCGCAGGCTGTGGCGTCCCAGCATTGGGTTCCAGAATGACACCCGCTCGCCAGATATATAGCGGTCGGCATCAAATTCTGGAGTAAAGATTATGTCTATGTTGGCGAAACGGGGAAAGAGGCTGATCAGCACAGCGTCGGATGGTGCTTTCAGGTACTCCTCATCGCGACCAATAAAGAACGACTGCCAATCCTTGGGGAACATGTCGTTGATAAACAGCAGGTCGCCAGTGCCCCAAGTGAGAATCTGCCGCCCCAGTTTTACATCGACAAGCGGGTGCGGATAAAACAGCACATTGGCTTCGCGCACATCAACCACACCCTGACCACTGTCTAGATCCAAATTGTGGCTGCCAGCGGCTTCGTCCCCCACCAGATCGCCGCGCAGTTGCCATACCGACCAGTCGTTGCTGTGACTCAGGTCTAACTGCGCGCGCACTTCGTTTAAAATTGCGCGGCGCTGACCAGAGTTCTGGTGCAGGCTAATGCCGCTGCGCCCATCAATAAAACCGTGTAAATTCCAAGCGTAGCTGCTGCTGGCTACAACGGTCAGCCCGATTGACATAGCAATAAATAGTAAAAAACGGGGCATCTTTATCCTCGATAACTCAGTTAGCGCCCTTAGTAGGCAACTTCGCGCGGTGGTCGGCGTAAAAAGCGCTCAGTGAATATCTGGGCATTTAGGCCAATATTATAACTGATGTTGCTGAATTCGTTGCGGGTAACGCTGCCGGAGATAAGATCGCTGGCTTCGGCGACAACCACCGTGGGGAAGCCCTGAATCTGTTCCACCTTAAGAGCAGCAACGCGACGATACAGCTGCCCCGCCTGATCATAGTATTCGGCTAGCATGGGCAGAAACGTCTGTTTATCAATCTGCACTCTATAGTGCGCAAATTCAACCGCAGAAGGATCTTTGGGGACATTCTCGATGATATAATTATCGGCAGTCTCGTCGATAAGCCTATGTACATCCTCCAGCGGGCTGCGCCCAGATACATCTTCGTAAAGAAAATCCGAGCCGACAAAGCTAGTGCGTTTATCGCCTGGAGCGATGCGTTTTTTCAGATTAAGCGCAGGTAGCCATAACCAGCGATCATCGTTGCCGCCGACATTTTTCCACACCAGATAGGCCATCTTATATACATCCGCTGGGGCCTTAAAATAGGTGTAAAACTTTTGGTCGCCGTTTGTCTCACTTAAACGCAATAGGGTAAATTCGCGCACGCGCTCAATACCGCCTTTAGCGATGATGGTCATTTTAACATCGGCCTTGCCATCCTGCCCAGCGTAGTAAGATGCCAAATTGGCGCGCTGAATAATTTCATCGGCGCTGAGCTGTTGCGCTGCCACCGGTGCGGCAAAAAGAACAATGCTTGCCAGTAGAGCCAATTGCAAAAGTCTCGGCCTCTTGATGGAAAAGACTGCCACTATTAAAGCTTGACCCATTTTTACGAGATAAAAACACTGAAGAGCGACCTGCGAAGCCGTTTTCCCAAATTTCAGGCAGACTGCTCCCTTTAAAAACTATTTTT
>Ga0265295_1002123_pt1 | contig 32570 bp, 32 predicted proteins | sample Munlansysbiofilm_FD_192503 | JGI IMG/M metagenome (GOLD analysis project Ga0265295, IMG submission 192503) | Leachate microbial communities from a municipal landfill in Southern Ontario, Canada - Methane capture system biofilm | ecosystem: Engineered > Solid waste > Landfill > Unclassified ... | reverse complement strand
GCAAAATTTACAGCCTCCATGAGCCAGACGTTTCCTGCATCAGCAAAGGCAAGGCTCACAAGAAGTACGAGTTCGGCGCCAAGGCGTCCGTGACCGTGACCAAGATCAGCGGCATCATCGTTGGCGCATTGTCCTTCCCGGACAACCCCTTCGACGGCCATACTCTCCCCGCAGTTCTGAGCCAGGTTGAGAGTATCGTCGGCAAAAGGCCGACCATGGCGATCTGCGACCGTGGCTACCGAGGCAAGCGCAGGATCGGGGACACCCGCATTGAAATCCCTGAATCAGGCAAAGGCCCGAAGACTGAACACGAAAAGCGTCAAGCTCGGGCACGCTTTCGCCGCAGGGCCGCCATCGAACCAATCATCGGCCATCTCAAGAACGATCACAGGATGCTTCGAAACTATCTCAAAGGCCGGATTGGCGATTCCGTGAACCTGTTTATGGCCTGCGCGGCCTTCAACTTCCGGAAGTTCATCCGGATACTGTATTTTTTGTGCTTCAAATTACTTGGGCACATTTTTCGACCAGATGTTCGGGCGGTACAGGCTTGTGCCTGATGGGCTGTTTTTAGAGTTTTTCAGGACTGACTAAATGGAGTAGCCATGACACAAAACTCTAAAATTAGTGTAAAAGGCACAGAAATCACGGTCTATTCGGATGGCGACATGGATTTCATTTCCTTGACCGACATGCTCCGAGCCAAGGATGGAGATTTCTTCATTGCGGACTGGCTGCGGAACCGGAATACCGTCGAGTTCCTCGGCATCTGGGAACAGGTGCATAACCCGGCGTTTAATTATGGCGAATTCGCCACAATTAAAAGTCAAGCCGGGCTAAACAGCTACAAGATCAGCGTCAAGGAGTGGGTGGCCAAAACCAATGCCATCGGCCTGGTGGCCAAGGCCGGCCGCTACGGAGGCACCTATGCCCACAAAGATATTGCCTTCGAATTCGGCATGTGGATCAGCGCCGAGTTCAAGATTTACCTGATCAAGGAGTTCCAGCGACTCAAAGAGCAGGACCTCTAAGTCGAAATCTGGAATGAAGCCGCCATCCAGAAGCGTGCGGCGACCCTTGCCACGCAAGCCGTCACGGTTTGGCGGGCTCCAGTTGTGGATTCGGCAGTCCTGGAGAACTATCGTCCTGCCAAAGAGGCTTCGCGGAGCGGGTACACGATTGATGACCATCCGTATTTGGTCACGGGCAGTGACATGTACGGTACGATGATTCCAGACTTGTTCAAGGCTTTCCGCAAAGAGGTACTCGCTCTTGATCCATGCGTTACGGAGGAATTCCTTAAACTCTACGTGGCCTATAAGGCGGAGACGAATTTTGTGGATGTGGTGCCGCAGGCGAAACGGTTACGTTTGAGTATCAACCTGCCGTTTGCAGATATCAACGACCCGAAAGGTTTGTGTCAGGACGTGACGAATCGTGGTCGCTGGGGAAACGGCGATGTTGAGATCGGATTGAGTTCGCTCGAAGAATTACCGTACGTCATGAGCCTGGTGCGACAGGCCTACGAAGCCCAGATGGGCAATGGTGGACAATCATGATCGCTGACATCGGTGCATAAAGGGACAGGTATACTACTCAATGGACAACCCAAAGCTCGCAACGCAGATTCTGGCCAAAAAATACGCCGACAAGGGCGACCCGGACGGCTGGTTCGAGGAGTTCTACGCGCAGGCCGGCGGCGAGATCAAAAAAGTCTACTGGGCGGACCTTGAGCCCAATCCCCTGCTGCTTGACTGGGTCGACAGGCATCCCCGGCAGTCAGGCCGCCGAGCGATCGTGGTCGGCTGCGGTCTTGGCGACGACGCCGAGGCTCTGCGGGAGCGCGGCTACGCGGTCGTGGCCTTCGACATCTCGCCTTCGGCCATCGACATGTGCCGCAAGCGCTACCCCGACAGTTCCGTGGAGTACCTCGTCGCCGACCTTTTCGATTATCCCGGCCACTGGCTGCGCGGCTTCGACCTCGTGTACGAATGCAACACCATCCAGATCCTCACCGGCCCAAACCGCGCCAGAGCCTTGAGCGCCATCGCGGAGCTGGCCGCACCGGGAGGCGAAATCGTGGTGTCGTGCCGCAGCCGGGAGATCGGCGACCACTCGCAGACATTCCCCATTGCCCTGGACCGGAACGAAATCGACGGCTTCGTGCGGGCCGGTCTCATCGAAAGATATTTTCTTGCCTACGACGACAACCAAGAGCCACCCGTCCCCCATTTCTTTGCGGTCTATTCGCGACCGACCAATAAGTGAGGTAACAGGTAAACTGTTCCGCTCATAGGGTGAAGGATGGTTTCAAAAACAATGGTGCCAATGGAAGAAAGTCAATTCCACGATGAGCAGAAAGGTCGATTAATAGTGGGTACGGCGCCCTTAACACAGCTCTCAGAATGAAATACATTTTTTCTTCTTGAAACAGGCACTGCACCAAACTTTTTCAAAATATTGTGAAGGCGTAATTTGCGTGCGGGGAATGGTGGGGGGAAAGAAAAAGGGCCTACAGGTGGTTTTCCTGTAAGCCCTTGATTTCTTGGTGCGCAATGCAAGAATCGAACTTGCGGCCTTTAGCTCCGGAGGCTAACGCTCTATCCAACTGAGCTAATTGCGCACGGGGAAAGACTGTCTATGCAGACGCCTCGCGCTTGTCAAGCTTTCGTGTCTGATATAGCCGGATGAGCCAAACTGAATTTTCGAGGTGCCCCATGACGGTTTCACGACGCATCATCCTGGCCGTTTCCGGAGCCAGCGGCATGGAGTATGCCCGGTGTCTGGCCCGCGCCCTGCGCGAGGTTCCGGGACTTGAGCTGCACGGGATCATTTCCGACGGCGCACGCGAGGTCTTCCGGCACGAACTGGAATCCGACGCGGGGGTGCTTTTGTCCTCATTCCATGTTCTGCACGATTCCGCCAATATCGCGGCCCCTCCAGCCAGCGGTTCCTGGGAGCATTCGGGCATGATCGTCTGTCCGTGCTCCATGGCCAGTCTGGCGGCCATCGCCACCGGAGTCGGCTCGAACCTCCTGCACCGCGCCGCCGACGTGACCCTGAAGGAACGCCGCCCGCTGATCCTGGTGCCGCGCGAAACACCCTTGAGCGAGATCCACCTCAAAAACATGCTGCGCGCCCATCGGGCAGGGGCCGTGATCATGCCGCCCTGCCCCGGTTTCTATCACCGTCCCGCGTCCATTGAGCAGCTGGTGTCCCAATTCGTGGGCCGCATCCTCGAACAACTCGGGCTGCCCCACGACCTCTACGCCCGCTGGAGTTGAAAGCAGTTGCCCGCCGGGACACTTGATGATAGCCCCAGGCCGATGTTCGACATAACTCAGACTCTCCACCATTTTTCCATAATAGCCCTGCCCTTCTTTCTCGGCATCACCTGCCACGAAGTGGCGCACGGATACGTTTCCTACCTCATGGGCGACCCCACGGCCAAGCATGCGGGCAGGCTGACCCTGAACCCGCTGAAGCATCTCGACCCCATGGGCACCCTGGTCCTGGTCCTGACGCAGATGATCGGGTGGGCCAAGCCCGTGCCCATCAATCCCGCCTATTACAAGGACTACCGGCGCGGCATCCTGTACGTGTCCCTGGCCGGCCCCATGGCCAACTTCGCGGTGATGATCTTCTTCGCCATCCTGCTGAAAATCATCATCGTCGTCTCCCAGAGTCCCGGATCGGCCGAATACGCGTACATCCTGCGGCCCATGATCAACATCGCCGCGGCCGGCGTCTTCATCAACGCCATCCTCGGCACCTTCAACCTGCTGCCCATCCCGCCGCTGGACGGCAGCAAGATCCTGGCCTGCCTGCTGCCCGGACCCATGGCCGCACGCTTCATGCAGCTTGAGCGCTACGGCTTCATCATCCTGCTGCTGCTGGCCTTCACCGGGGGCCTCGGCATGATCCTGTCCCCGGTTTCGGCTTTTGTGCAAAACATGATCATCAAACCCATGCTTTAAGGTCCCGAAATGAAGAAACTGACCGTCCTGACCGGAATCACCACCTCCGGCACGCCGCACCTGGGCAATTACGTCGGCGCCATCCGTCCGGCCATCGAGGCCAGCCGTGATGAAAACGTCAACTCCTACTATTTTCTGGCCGATTTCCATTCGCTGATCAAATGCCACGACCCGGCCCGGATCCATCAGTCCCGCCTGGAAGTGGCCGCCACCTGGCTGGCCCTGGGACTGGATACGGACAAGAGCACCTTCTACTGCCAGTCCGACATCCCCGAAATCCCGGAACTGACCTGGATCCTGACCTGCATGACGGCCAAGGGGCTCATGAACCGCGCCCACGCCTACAAGGCCGCGGTGCAGGACAACGAGGAGGGCGGCAGTCCCGATCCGGACAAGGGCATCACCATGGGCCTCTACTCCTACCCCATTCTCATGGCCGCCGACATCCTCATGTTCAACGCCAACATCGTGCCCGTGGGCAAGGATCAGACCCAGCATCTGGAGATGACCCGCGACATCGCCCAGCGCTTCAACCACCATTTCGGCGAGCACTTCGTGCTGCCCGAGGCCCGCGTGGACGAATCCACGGCCGTGCTGACCGGCCTCGACGGACGCAAGATGAGCAAGAGCTACGACAACTACATCCCGCTGTTCGCCCCGGAAAAGACCCTACGCAAGCTGATCATGAAGATCGTGACCAACTCCCAGGCTCCCGAGGAGCCCAAGGAGACCGAAGGCTGCGCCCTGTTCGAAATGTTCAGGGCCTTCGCCACGAAAGAGCAGGTCGAGGAAATGCGGGCCAAGTTCGCGGCTGGCATCGGCTGGGGCTACGTCAAGCAGGACCTGTTCGAGGTCGTCAACGCTCAGCTGGCCGAACCGCGCGAAAAATACGCCGAACTGATGCAGAACCCGGCCTACATCGAGAAGGTGCTCAAGGAAGGCGCCGAAAAGGCCCGCGCCTACAGCCGCCCCTTCCTGGACCGCATCCGCGAGTCCGTAGGCATCAGGACGCTTACGGCCTAAGTTACGGGCTGGTCTTTGAACCGTTTTTTGTTTACTGTTTTTTTATTCGAGTGATGGAGGATACGATGGGAGCCGCAAAAAAAGTCGTTCAGCTGGAGCGCAAGACCAAGAAGGACGCCGCACCGGCCCGCAAGACCAAAAAGGTCGAGCTGACCGAAATCGTCAAGGAAGCCAAACCGAAAGTAACGTCCTTTGCTGAATACGCGCACTTGGCCCAGAGCCTGACCCGGGAAAAATCCCTCAGCCATGACGAGGTCGAAGCGGCCCTTGAGCGCAGGATGGCGGTCGAGACCCCGCAATTCACGGCCTCCCCCGAAACCGAACGCAAAAGCGCTCCGCAGGCCCGTCCCGAGACCCAGACCCCGCGCCGGGACATGAGCAAGATCGCCCTTTTCGCTTCGCTGGCGGCGGTGATCCTGCTGCTTGGCTTCTATTTCAACCTGAACCAGAACATTAGGCAGCTGACCCAGCAGGTGCGGGACCTTTCCGTGATCAAGACCGCCGTGTCCACCCTGGACACCAAGGTAGGCACCATGGAGTCCAAGGTGGCGGAACTTGAAACCCTGCCCGCCAAGACCCGGGCCGCGCTCATGAGCTCCATCCTGCAGGAGATGACCCAGAAGACATCCTACATGTCCACCCAGCTCCAGTCTCCGGAACAACAGGAAAAGCTGATGAAGGCCAAGGAGCTGATCCAGCAGGTTCAGACCGAACTCAGCACCCAGAACTAGGCCCGGAACTCCGGGCCTTTCGCTTCCCGCGACCAGCGCGGACATGAGCCCCGCTTGTCCGCTCCCTCCGTTTTTTGTACACCAAATCCGTCACTGAGAACGATCCATGCCAAGGACTGTCATGCACGAGTCAAATCCCCTGCTGAACTGGGAACTGCATCCCGATTTTCCCTCCATGAGCGCCGCCCACGTCGTACCGGCCATGCGGGAGGCCATCGCCAGGAGCAGGGCCGAACTCGAAGCCCTGGAACAGGCCGCTCCCCGGACCTGGCATGGGCTGATGGTGCCGCTGGAACGCCTGACCGACCGCGTCTCCAAAGCCTGGGGATTGTCAACGCACCTGCACAACGTGAAAAACTCCCCGGACATGCGCGAGGCCTACGCCCAGGCCCAGCCCCTGGTCGTGGAGTTCCACAACCGGCTGGGCCAGAGCCGCCCGATCTACGACGCCCTCGTCGCCCTGCGGGAGAGCGCGGAATTCGCGACCCTGAGCCAGGCCCTGCAACGCGCCATAACCCTGCTCATCCGCGACGCGACCCTGCAGGGCGTGGGACTCTCTCCCGAAAACCGGGAGCGTTTCAACGCCGTGAGCCAGGAACTGGCCGAACTGTCCACCCGCTTCACCAACAACGTGCTCGACGCCACCCAGGCCTACGTCCTGACCCTGACGCAAAAAGACCATATCGCCGGCCTGCCCGAGGATTCCCTGCGCCTGGCCGCGGGCATGGCCCGCGCACGCGGGCAGGAGCAGGCCACGGCGGAAGACGGCCCCTGGTGCGTGACCCTCGATCTGCCCTCGTTTCTGTCCTTCATGCAGCACGCTTCCCGCCGCGATCTGCGCGAGGAGGTCTACCGGGCCTATATCACCCGCGCCGCGAGCGGCGGCGGCGACAACCTGCCGCTCATCCGGCGCATCCTCGAACTGCGCCGGGAGCTGGCCCTGCTGCTCGGATACGAAAATTTCGCCGCCGTCAGCCTGGAGCGCAAGATGGCCCCCGGGGTGGAGGGCATCGAAAGCCTGCTGCGCACCATCCAGGAAGCGGCCACGGACCCGGCCCTGAACGACCTCATCGACCTGGGCGAGCTGGCCAGGGCCCACGGCCAGCCCGAGGACATCCAGCCCTGGGACGTGATGTACTGGGCCGAGCGCCTCAAAGAACAGCGCTTCGGCCTGCGCGACGACCTGATCCGCCCCTATTTCCCCCTGCCCGCCATCCTGCGGGGCCTGTTCGAACTCATCGAGGACCTTTTCGAGGTACGCATCGAAAAAGAACCCGGCGTGCCTGTCTGGCACCCGGACGTGACCCACTACCGGGTCCGGAACCGTGAAGGTCTTGAGATCGCCGGCTTGTATCTGGACCCGTACGCCCGCCCCGAGGAGAAACGCGGCGGCGCCTGGATGGACGAACTTTGCGGCCGCAGCACGGTCTGCGCCCCGTTCGGCCACGCTGTGCGCCTGCCCGTGGCCTACGTGAACTGCAACCAGCGCCCGGCCCTGGACGACGCGCCGTCGCTCATGAGCTTCCAGGAGGTGACCACGCTCTTCCACGAGTTCGGCCACGCCCTGCAGCACATGCTGACCACGGTGGAGCACGGCCTCGTGGCCGGGATCGCCAACGTCGAATGGGACGCGGTGGAGCTTGCCAGCCAGTTCATGGAAAACTGGTGCTATCACCCCCAAACCCTGTCCGGCCTGGCCCGCCACTACCAGACCGGCGAAGCCATGGACCCGGAACTGCTGGCCAAACTTCTTGAGAGCCGGACCTTCCGCGCCGGGTCCAACGCCCTGCGCCAGGTCTGCTTCGCCCTGACCGACCTGGCCCTGCACACGGCCGATCCGGACACCCTGGACCCAACGGAAACGGCCCAGCGCATCGCCCGCGAAATCCTGCCCCTGCCGCCACTGCCCGAGGACCGCTTCCTGTGCTCCTTTTCGCACATCTTCGCCGGCGGCTACGCGGCCGGATACTACAGCTACAAATGGGCCGAAGTCCTGAGCGCCGACGCCTTCGGGGCCTTCGAGGAAGCAGGGACTGACGATCCTGCCCGCAGACGCGAACTGGGACTGCGCTTCCGGAACACGGTCCTGGGCCTGGGCGGCAGCCGTCATCCCATGGATGTCTTTCGCCTCTTTCGCGGTCGCGAGCCCGACCCGCATGCCCTCCTGCGCCAGGAAGGCCTTTTGCCAGAAAACAAGGATAACTGATGTCCATTCAATGGTTCCCCGGCCACATGCACCGGGCCAGAAAACAGATCGCCGCCGTCATGACCAAGGTGGACGTGGTCATCGAAGTGCTCGACGCCCGCCTGCCAGGGTACAGCGAAAATCCCCTGCTGCGTGAGCTGCGCGGCCAAAGGCCGTGCCTCAAGGTCCTGAACAAGAGCGATCTGGCCGATCCAGCCGTGACCGTGGCCTGGATGGATTTCTACCGCGAGTGCGGCACCGTGCCCATGGAGATAAGCGCCACCTCCCCCAAGGACGCCAAGCGCATTCTGACCGTCCTGCCGGGCATGGCCCCTCCGCGCAATTTCCTCATGCAGCCGGTGAACTGCCTCATCATCGGCATCCCCAATGTCGGCAAGTCCACGCTCATGAACACCCTGGTCGGACGCAAGGTCGCCCGGGCCGCCAACCAGGCCGCCATAACCACCAAGCAGAAGCGGGTCCATGTCGGCGACGAGCTGACCCTCTACGACACCCCCGGCGTGCTCTGGCCCAAGATCGAGAGCGCCGAGGCCTCCTACATGCTGGCCGGGAGCGGCGCGGTGCGCGAGACGGCCATGGACAACGCCGAGGTCGCGGCCCGGGTCGGGGACTATCTCCTGCGACACTACCCGGACCTGCTCACGGCCCGCTACAAGCTGGCCGAGCTGCCCCAGGACGGCCTTTCTCTGCTGGAGGCTCTCGGCAAAAAACGCGGCTGCCTGATCAAGGGCGGCGAAGTGGACGTGACCAAGGCGGCGGGCATTCTCTTGAATGAACTGCGCGCAGGTCAAATCGGGCGCATCAGCCTGCAAAAACCGCCTGCGCCCAAAGCGGCATAAGCCCTGCCCCGCAGAGAACTGAACAAGCCAGGCCTGCCCCGTGACGGGCGGTCCTGGCTTTTTTATTCCCAAGGTCGATGTGCCGCGCCGTCAGTCTTCCCGACCCGCGCCGAGCCTGCGGTAAAGTCCCCGGAATTGATGATAGGTCAGGCCCAGCAACTCGGCGGCCCGCTTCTGGTTGTGACGGCCTTGCTCCAGGGCCAGGGCCAGATACGCCGCCTCCAGCTCGCGCACGGCCCTTGCCAGCGGAATGTCCAGATCAGGCTTGGCACGGCGCGAAACGTCATCCCCTGCCGTTACAGGCGTCGGCGCTGCGGGTTCGACCCGCTCCGCCGGGCGATACGGGGACGAGAACGGATCAAAGACCACCTCCCGGATTGTTCCCGGACCGCTGCGGTACACGGCCCGCTCGACCACGTTCTTGAGCTCGCGCACATTGCCCGGCCAGTCGTGGGACGTGAGCATGGCCATGGCCCGCGCGGAAAACTCCGGCGCTTCGGGATGGCCCATTCCCACGGCCATGCGTGCGGCGAAATGCCGGGTCAGCACCTGCACGTCGCCTTCGCGCATGCGCAGCGGCGGCACGGTCAGCACCTCGAAGCTCAGGCGATCCAGCAAATCCTCCTTGAACGCCCCGGCCTTGGCCCGCAACGGAAGATCCACGTTGGTCGCGCCCACGATGCGCACGTTGACCGTGACCGGACGGCTCCCTCCGACCCGGTCGAACGCCCCGTACTCGACCACGCGCAGTATCTTTTCCTGCGCCTCGGGCGAGAGGTTCGCGATCTCGTCCAGAAACAGGGTGCCGGTGTCCGCGTTCTCGAATCGCCCCTTGCGCCGCACCGTGGCGCCGGTGAACGCGCCTGCCTCGTGCCCGAAGAGCTCCGCGTCCAGAAGCGAGCTGGCCAGGGCCGCGCAGTTGAGCGTGACCAGCGGCCCCTGCCAGCGCTGCGAAAGATAGTGCAGACGCGCGGCGGCCAGCTCCTTGCCGGTTCCCCGCTCGCCGATGATGAGCACCGGCCTGTCTATCCGCGCCACGCGGGAAAGCTGCTCCTGAAAATGCAGAAACGCCTCGGACTGGCCGATGGCTTCCATGGGTGCTGACGGGTATGTGGCGTCCATTGCCAATTAATAGTATAATTCACCAAATCATGCAAGAATTGACCAACACAATGCGCTTCAATTGACGAGAGACCGCAGAATTTCAGGTGGTTGCAAAACAAATCTCTGCTGGCATGATCTCTGCTTATGAGGTGATAATCACGAACGTCGATACTCGCGGAGGAACTCATGGGCGTATTCACCAGATTTAAAGACATTATCGGTTCCAATATCAATTCCATGCTGGACAGGGCCGAAGAGCCGGAAAAGATGATCCGGCTCATGATCCAGGAAATGGAAGAGACCTCGGTGGAGCTCAAGGCCGCCTGCGCCGGGCTCATGGCCGATCAGAAGCGCATCGCCCGCGAATTTTCGCAGGTCGGCGAACGCGCGGAACTCTGGAGCAACAGGGCCAGGCTTGCCATGGAAAAGGGACGGGAAGACCTGGCCCGGGAGGCGCTCCTCGAAAAACTGAACGCCCAACGCCAGAGCGAGGGGCTGGAACGGGAGCGGGACCGTTTCGCGGTGCTCATCGAACAGGCCCGTGAAGACATCGAGCAGCTCGAAGCCAAGCTCGAATCGGCCAAGGAGCGCCAGCGCAGCCTGGCCAAGCGCCATGTGCGGGCGGACCAGCGCATTAAGGCCCGCTCCAATGTCTCGCGGGTCCAGTCCAATGACGTGATGATGCGTTTCGATCAGTTCGAGCAGCGCATCGAGCGCATGGAAGCCGAGGCCGAACTGGCCGCGCCGCGCCAGAACCGGAACCTGGAACAGGAATTCGCCCTGCTTGAGGGCGGCGACGAAATCGAAGAACAGCTCGCCTCCATGCGTTCCGCCGCCAGGAAATAGCGCAGCTGAAAATTTGTTTGGCGACCGCCCAAGCCTCGGCTATGCGGAGACAAACAGGGAGAAGACGCATGGAACATTTTTTCGGCTTCATATTCGTGCTCATGACCGCCGGAATTCTGCTGGTCGGCGCGGTGATCTTCGGCTTCATCAAGATGTTCACCAAGTCCGGCGAGGTCAACGTGGCCCGGGAAGCGCAGATGATTCAGGAGATCTATAACGGCATGTCGCGCATGGAAGAGCGCATCGAGGCGCTGGAAACCATCCTCCTGGAAAAGGACGGCAAGGAGAGAAGATCGTGAGAGCTTTCGGACGCGGCAATGGCCGCATGCGTGGCGGCGGATATCAAGGATCGCGCTGGAGGCGGCCCATGGAGGAGCAGCGCGGCCTCTACCGGGCCCGGAACGGGGTTTTTCTGGGCGTGTGCAAGGGCATCGCCCAATACTTCGACTTCTCTCCCGGAGCGGTGCGGGCCGTCATCGTCCTGCTCTTTCTGGTCACCGGCGTCTGGCCGGTGGGGCTCTTGTACCTCATCGCGGCCATGGTCATGAAGATGGAGCCGGTGGTGCCCTTCGACGGCCCTGCGGACCAGGAATTCTACAATTCCTACACCAGCTCCCGGGCCGGGGCCCTGGAGCGCATCAAACGCAAATTCGACAGCCTGGACCGCAGGCTCCGGCGCATGGAAGACGTGGTCACCAGCCGCGATTTCGAATGGGAACGCCGCATGCGCAACTCATAGCAGTCCGTTGAAAAACGGCAATCTGCTGCGTCAGCGACCGCCAGACAATCCGTCATTATCCTGGCGCCTGGGCTGCCTTGAGGGAATGCCCTCGCGCCAGGATCTCGTAAAAACAGTCATCCAGCGCCTGATCCGTGTCGATGGTGACGCGGACGCCGGCAGTCTCCTGGCCCAGCGGCTCGAAACCGGCGATCATGTCCTCGAAATGGATCAGCCGCGCATCCGACTCCCCTGCCGCGCTCTCGCGCTGCGCAAGCCTCGCCCTGATAGTCTGCGGATCGCAGACGCATTCGACAAAAATCAGCCCCGCCTTCTGATCCTTTGCCAGAAGGCTTGCCGACTCCCTCCACTGCGCCTTGGAGAACGTCGCGTCCAGCACCACGGAGCGCCCTTTCTTGAGCTCGTCCTGGGCCAGGTTGAACAGCCCCGCGTAGACGCGGCTGCGCAGCACGGGCCGATACGCCCCCGCATCAAAGGCAACCACGCCGTCATGAGGAAAATCCGGCTCCCGCTTTCTGACGGCGTCCGAGGCGAACAGGGGCATGAACAGCGCCCTGGCCACCAGGCGTGCCAGGGTCGATTTTCCCGACGCGGGCAAGCCGCAGAAGACCCACAGCACCGGCCTGCCAAAAGACACGGCATAGCGGCAGGCCTGGTCCAGATAGCCGCGAATCTCTTCTTTCACGGCGTTCCGGTCCGCAGCGTGCTCCAGGGAAAAACAGGCCACCTTGAGGCGCACCGTGGCGCGATAGGCGGCGTAAAAATCCATGAGCGCGTACACCTCCGGATCGCTTGCGGCCATGGCGTAAGCCCGCAGCAGCGACCGTCCCGCATCCGCATGCCCCAGGCGGTCCAGATCCATGATCAGAAAGGCCAGATCAAGGGCGCAGTCGCCGTACCTGAAACGCTCGTTGAACTCGATGCAGTCGATGACCTGCACCCCGTGGTGAAAATAGACATGCTCGGCCCGCAGGTCTCCGTGCCCGTCGCTGATGCGGCCCTCCCGCACCCGGTGCGTGAACAGCTCGGCATGGTTGTTTGCAAACGAGCGGCAGACCTGCCGGAAAAACTCCCATTTCCGCGCATCGAGCAAATCCTGCGCAAAGGGCCGGATCTGCGTGAAATTCTCCTCCATGTTGAAGCGGATATGCTCAGCATCGCCGTACGCGTCGATGCCCTGCCCGCGCTGGGCCCTTGCGTGGAAAGCGGCCAAGGTTTCGCCAAGACTTGAAATATCCGCACCAGTCACAGCCCCCTCGCGCAGCAGGGCCTCAAGGCTGGCCTCATCCGGCAATCGCCGCATCTTCACGGCGTATTCAAGCGCGCCTTCCACAGGGCCGAAACACAGGCCATTCTCCCCTTCGTGAATGCCCATCACCTCATGATACACGTCAAAGCTCAAGCGCTGATTGAGCCTCACTTCCTGCATGCAAAAATGCAGACGGCGGGCGGAATCGCGAAAGTCGAGAAACCCCAGGTTCTTGTGTTTCTTGAGTTTGTAGACCCACTCTCCGGCCAGAAAGACGACGGAAATATGGGTCTCCCGGCGTTCGACGCCGGGGGCGGGATGCGGATAAAAAGCGGGTTCGGACATGGCCCGGCAAATGTCCTCGAATCGTTGGGCGGATTTCATGATGGGCGCTCCGTCATGGTTGTGCCCAAGCGCTACCACTTCCGTCGCCTCGTGTCATGCCGTGTCCCGAGTCCCATTCCGGACTCCGATGCGGCATGAAGTTTTTTGGGGTGGTCTGTTCCAAAATTTGCTGCTAGTGATGCGAACACGCGATGCCCACGTGTCCCGTAAGCAGAGCACATCCGTAAACGCCACGCATAACGGAGCTTCAATGCTTTCAAACGACCATCACGCGCCCAACGGGATTTCACGCACCATGCTCCACATCTCGCTGTGGACGCTGCTGTTGGCCGCGCTCTTCCTTGTCAGCAACCGCAACTTCCTCCTTTTCCATGCCCTGGCCGAGCTCTTCGCCGTGGCCGTGGGCTGGAGCGTCTTGCTGCTGGTCTGGAACACACGCGCCTTTCTGCGCAATGACGCCCTTCTTTTTCTGGGCGTCGCCTACTTTTTCATAAGCCTGCTCGATCTGACCCACACCCTGGCCTATCGCGGCATGAACATCTTCACGAGCGCAACGGACGCGAACCCGGCCACGCAACTCTGGATCGCCGCCCGCGGCCTGGAGGCGGGCGCCCTCTTCGCCTACAGTCTGATCCTGGGACGCGGCATCCCGCTGTGGACGTCTCTTTGCGCCCTCTGCGGCGTGACGGCGCTCGCGCTCCTGAGCATCTTCGCCTGGGAGGTCTTTCCGGTCTGCCATGTCGAAGGCCAGGGGCTGACGACATTCAAGATCGCCGCCGAATACGTCATCTGCGCGATGCTGGCGGCCTCCATGTTCAATCTGACACGGCGGCGGGACAGGCTCGAACCCGGCATCTACCACCTGCTGATCATGTCCATGGCCCTGACCATCATGGCCGAGCTGACCTTCACGCTCTACGTGGATGTGTCCGGGATTTCCAATGTCGCAGGCCATTTCCTGAAGATCGTGTCCTTTTTCCTGATCTATCTGGCCCTGGTTCGCTTCGCTTTGAAACGCCCCTATCACACCCTTTTCCGGCAACTTGCCCAGGAACGCGAAGCCTTGGCGAGTTCGGAAAAAAAATGGCGAAACATCCTGCTGCACACGCCCCAGATCGGCATCTCCCTCGACCCCCAGGGCCGGATCACCTTCGCCAACGAACATTTTCTCAAGCTCACCGGGTGGACGCAGGAAGAAGTGCTTGGCCGGGACTGGTTCGAAATGTTCATCCCCACGGACGCCCGCGAAACCACCCGCCGCTTTTTCGCTTCGGCCATGTCCGGCGGTCACAGCCTGGCCTATTCCATGCACGAAAATGAGATGCTCGATAAAAGCGGCGCGCGTCACACCGTCGCCTGGGCCAACGTACTGACCTTCGATTCGGCGGGCCTGGCCACGGACGTGACCTGTCTGGGCGTCGATCTGACGGAGCGCAAACACGCGCAAGACGTGCTGGTCGAGAGCAGAAACCTGTATCAGTCTCTGGTGGACAACCTGCCGATATCCATCATGACCTTTGATCAAAAAGGAAAGGTCAATTACGTCAACCAGTTCCATATCGACAGTTTCACGGGCGGCCGGCTCGACAAAGACTACTTTCTGGGACGCACGCTGCACGAGCTTCCCGGCCTGATTTCCGCCGGAATCGGGCCGGACCTTGAGCAGGTGCTCCATGGCCGGCCCCTGAACCTGCCGAGCCTTTTCATTCCCCGCCTCGCCGCCGGCGGCTCGGCCTGGCAGAGCGTCAAGGCCATCCCCCTGTTCAAGGACGGGGCCTTCTCCGGCGGAATCCTCATGCGTGAGGACATCACTGCCCGCAAAATGGCCGACGAGGCCCTGCGCAAAAGCGAGGAACGGCTCGCCCTGGCCCTGGAAGTCACCAATGACGGGCTCTGGGATTGGGATTGCGTATCGGGCGGCGCGTATTTCAGCCCTCACTATTATTCCATGCTCGGCTACGCCCCCGGAGAATTCGAGGCCAGCTACGCCGCTTGGAGAAACCTGGTCCATCCCGATGATGTGCAGGCGGTCGAGGACGTGATAAGCCGCCATATCACCAGCGGACAGGTTTTCGAGTACGAATTCCGCATGAAGGACAAATCCGGCCACTGGCAATGGATCATGGCCCGCGGCCGTGTGGTCGAGAGAGACGAAAAGGGCCGCGCCCTGCGCATGGTGGGCACGAACGTGGACGTGACCGATCGCAAGAACGCCCAGTACGCGGTGCTGCGGGCCAAGGAGGCCGCCGAGGCGGCGAACAAGGCCAAGAGTGAATTCCTGGCCAACATGAGCCACGAGATCCGCACGCCGTTAAACGGCATCATGGGCATGCTGCAACTCCTGCAGACAACCAGCCTGAACCCGGAGCAGATCGAATACAGCGCCCTGGCCGTGCAATCGACCTCGCGCCTGACCAGCCTGCTTTCCGACATCCTGGACCTCTCCCGGGTGGAAGCGGGCAAGATGCCCATCCGACCCGAAACCTTCGAATTGCGCGCGAAACTCGAGCAATCCATCGATCTCTTCGCGCCCATCGCCCTGCAATCACGAGTCGAACTGCGGCATCATTTCGACGACGACTTGCCGCAAACCGTCATCGGCGATCCCATCCGTCTGCAACAGGTGCTCACGAACCTGATCGGCAACGCCTTCAAGTTCACGCAGCGCGGCTTTGTCAGCGTGGAGGCCTATCCCCTGCCAACCCGCAACGAAAACCAGCTGCACATATTCTTCGAGGTTTCAGACACTGGGTGCGGCATTCCCGATGAAGCCCTGGACCAGCTCTTCGAGCCGTTCAGCCAGGTCAGCCAGGGCTACACCAGACAGCACCAGGGCGCGGGCCTTGGCCTGTCCATCTGCAAGCGCCTGGTCGGGCTGATGGGCGGCAACATGGCCATTTCAAGCGAGGTCGGCGAGGGAACGAACGTCTCCTTTTGCGTCACGCTGGACAAGGCGCGGGTGTTGCCGGTCGGAGATCGCGCCACGCAGGACGCACCCGCTCCGCAAAAGAAACGGATACTCGTGGCCGAAGACGATGAAGTGAATCTTTTCGCAGTCCGCAATCTGCTGACCAAGAACGGCCATGAGGTCGTCACCGCCCAAAACGGGCACGAGGTGCTGGAACGATTCTCGGAACAGGATTTCGATCTCATCCTGATGGACATCCAGATGCCCGGCATGGACGGAACCGAAGCCACCCGCCGCATCCGCGCCGCGGAACAGGCCACGGGCAAACGGTCCATGCCCATCATCGCCATGACCGCCTATGCCATGAGCGGGGACAGGGAAAGATTGCTGGACGAGGGGCTGGACGGGTACGTGGCCAAGCCCTTCAGCATCAAGAATCTCATGGATGCCATCACGCAGTCGGTCGGATAGGGTTGAGCATCGGCCCGCTCAGACCGCCCCGGCGACGCGTCATCTGGTGAAAAAATCCGGGTTGTCGGGCACCCGGCGCGGGCGGCGGTTCTCGTCCACGGCCACGTAGCGGAACACTCCTTCGGTCACCAGCTCGCGCTGGGCCTCGTATGCGCCGACCAGTTGCCGCGCCCAGACCTCAAGCTTGATGTCCATGGACGAATTGCCCACATGCAGAAGCTCCGCATGCACGCAGATGGTGTCGCCCATGCGCACCGGCTTGTCGAAGCTCATCTTCTCCACGCTGACCGTCACGGTCCGCCCCCTGGAAATCTCCGAGGCCATGAGCCCCCCGGCCACATCCATCTGGGCCAGAATCCAGCCGCCGAAAATGTCTCCGCTGGGATTGGTGTCCCTGGGCATGGCCAGGGTGCGCAGAACCAGCAATCCACGGGGCTGTCGTCCGACATTCTCTTCCAACTTCATCGTGCGCTCCTGTACGGCGACCGGCGTGAAGCCTGGTCAGCGTCGTGTTGATGCCTTTGCGTCGCGACAGGCCGACTGTCGCTCGCGCTCGCCCCGGTGTTCCTGAATCTTGGCACAGTCTTGTGGACTGTCATGCATTTCCGGGCTTTTTGCAACATGCCAGATCTGCTCCGCGCCTGCTCGCCGATGGCCAGGGCAGACCGGCTATACGATCCGAGCGTTTCACATCATGACAGTCCACGAAAAAGCGCCAAGAAGACACTTTCGTCAGCTTGGCGCTCTTTTTTTTGAACGTACAGAATGCGCTCTGAAGCGAACGCGAATATCAGGAAGCGACCAGGAAGAGATGCATCTCGCGCGGGCCGTGCGCCCCGTGCACCAGGGTGGCCTCGATGTCGGCGGTCTTGCTCGGGCCGGTGATGATGCTCACGTTGGACGGCAGGTCCATGGCGCCGAGAATGGAGAGCATCTGCCGGTAGGAGGCCAGCATGCGGCTGCGGGGAACCACGGCGATGTGGATGGACGGCACCAGCGACACGGACCGCGCCCGGCCACGGCCGCCGAGGAGCACCAGCGAGGCCGTGTCGGCCAGGAGGTAGTCGGCGGTGGTGATCCCGATGTAGGAGGCGATGACCTCGCGCCGGAACTCCTCGCGCTCGGACTGGCTGAAGGAGTCCGCGCCCGGTACCGACTTGACGGCCATCTCGGCGCCCAGACGCCCTTCAAGGCCCAGTCCATCGAGAAGGGGGTCGCTCCAGCGCATGATCTGCTTCACGGTGCCCCATTCCGGGTCGCGTTCCCGGGCCAGGGAGGCGATGGCCTCGCCGCAGGCATCCAGATCCGGGCACTCGTGCACCCGCAGATTGAGCGCCTTGGCCTCGATGCGGATGCTCTCCATCCAGCCGTCCCGCTCCGTGGCCTTGGCCTCCGCGCAATGCACAAAATCGTCGCTCTTGGCAAAGACCAGCGTGTCGCGTCCGTCATTGGCCCGCACTCCCAGCGCCTGCCGAACCCGTTCAATGATGCGGCTCATGCGTCCCTCCTTGCCGTGTCCCGACGCGCCCAGCGCCGGGCAAAGCTTTTCTTGGCCAGAGGCGGAAAATCGCGCCCCCTGGTCCAGCCGCCAAGCTGTCCGGGCAGGCGGCTGATCCAGCCGTTTTTACGGGGCAGCAATTTCTGACAAAAACCGGCCACAAGGCTCATGGCGTCGTACATGCGCCGATGCCGCATGAGCACCGACCAGGCGCCGAAAGCCAGCTTTGCGGACAGGCTCTGGGGGCGCACGTTCCAGCGCGCATCGCCATTGGCCAATTTGTAGCGCAGCAGCGAGAGCATGCGCGGCAGGTCGTTGTCCACCGGGCAGACCTGCTTGCAGGCCCCGCACAGGGTTTCGCCCTGGCAAAGATGGTGGCAGTCGTTGATGCCCTGGGTCAGGGGCGTGAAGACCGCGCCGATGGGACCGCAATAGGGCGAGCCGTAGCTGTGGCCGCCGATGGCCATGTAGACCGGGCAGACGTTGAGACACCCGCCGCAGCGCACGCAATGCAGCACCTCGCGGAAATCCGGATCGGCCAGGATGCGGCTGCGGCCGTTGTCCACCAGCACCAGGTGGAATTCCTCCGGCCCGTCGGGTTCCTCGTCCAGGCGCGGCCCGCCCACGTAGCTGACGTAGGTGGAGATCTTCTGTCCGGCGGCGGCGCGGGTCAGCATGCGCAGGAGGATATCGTGGTCTTCGAGGGTGGCGGCGATCTTCTCGATGCCCAGCAGCACGACGTGCACCCTGGGCATGGTCGTGGCCATGCGGATGTTGCCCTCGTTGGAGACGATGGTCACGTGCCCTGTCTCGGCGCAGGCGGTGTTGCCGCCGGAGATGCCCATGTCGGCGCCCAGCATCTTCTCGCGCAGGGTCTTGCGCGCCATGGCGGTCAGGGTCGGCGGGTCATCCGTGTAGGGCTCGCCCAGTTTTTCGGCGAAAAGCTCGCCGACCTGCTCGCGGGTGTAATGGATGGCCGGGGCGATGATGTGCGAGGGCGCTTCGCCCTTGAGCTGCACGATGTATTCGCCAAGGTCCGTCTCCACGGTCTCGATGCCGGCGGCTTCAAGCGCGTCGTTGAGATGGATCTCCTCGCTGAGCATGGACTTGCCCTTGACCACGCGGCGGACCTGAAACCGTTTGGCCACGCCCAGGCAGTATTCCACGGCATCGGCGCCGCTCTCGGCCAGGTGGACATGCCCGCCCCTGGCCCGGATGTTCGTAGCCAGGGTTTCAAGCACCACGTCCAGGTTGTCGACCACCTTGCGCCGCACGGCCTTGGCGGCCTGACGCGAACCTTCCCCGGTAGGAAGCTGGTTGTAGAGATTCACGGCCTTGCGTCCGATCTTGTCACGCATCATGGCCAAGGCCCGGTGCAGCTGCTTGTCCTGCACGGCCTTGGCGGCCAATTCCCGGTATTTCAGAGGGCTCTGGTTCAGCATCCTAGTCCTCCCCGGCCAGGATTTCGGCGATATGATGCACGCTGATGGGCAGCTCGCGGCGGCGGATCATGCCCTGCATGTGCAGGAGGCAGCCCATGTCGCACCCCACCACCGCGCCCGTGCCCGCGGCCTGGATATTGGCCAGCTTGGTTTCAAGCAGGGCCTCGGAAATTTCCGGATATTTGGCCGAAAACGTGCCGCCGAACCCGCAGCATTCATCGGAGCGGGTCATCTCGACAAGCGTGAGCCCGCGCACCTCGGAAAGAAGCGCCCGGGGCTGGTCCTTGACGCCGAGGCCGCGCAGCAGGTGGCAGGAATCGTGGTAGGTGACCTCCCCGTTCCAGGTCGCGCCGACATCGGTCACGCCCAGCGCGTCGACCAGAAATTCGGTGAACTCGAAGGTCTTGGCGGCCACCCTTTTGGCGCGTTCAAGCCGGCGGGGGTCCTTGGCAAAAAGTTCCATGTAATGATGCCGGACCATGTTCACGCACGATCCCGAAGGGCAGACAATGACCTCGGCGTGTTCGAACCCGTCCAGATAATGCAGGGCCAGCCGCGCCGCCTCATCGCGATATCCGGCGTTGAAGGCGGGCTGTCCGCAGCAGGTCTGGTCCGGGGGGTAGTCGAGGATGAGGCCCTGGCGCTCCAGCACCTTGACCATGGCTTCGCCGACTTCGGGAAAACAGGAATCCACTATGCACTGGATGAACAGGGTCACCCTTTTTGGTTTGGTCATTCAAACACCTCACAGGCGTGGCCGCACCGGTCAACAACCGCGATGGCGGCGCTCCGGCGCCAACCGAAGCTCTTGCTTATAATCAGAAACGCATTCCGGAACCGGTTGAAAAACCGGGATGCCGAAGGCGTCGGGACCCGGCACTGTCCGCACAGGCGCGGATGGCACGACCCGACATCCGCGTCACGCCAAGACCTTGCCATCCTACATGCCGTCCAGGATCAGATCCACCACGTCATGCAGGCCGGGAGGCAGGGTACGCATGGATGCCAGACGGATGATTTCCGCAAGGCCGGAAGCGTACGCGGATTTGCCCAGCACCCGGGATTCCAGTCGAATGTGAACGTCGCCGCCGCGTATGGACACCTCGTGATAGGCGTGGCGGTCAAGAAATTCGGGGGGGATGTTCAGAATCTCGCGTTGCGTCCTCGGGTCGCGTATCGAGCGGATCGCGTCCTCGGCGATGCCGAGCGAGCGCGCGATATAGACGGCGGTGCCGGGTTTGGTGCGTTTCGCGGCCTGGTGCGATTCCGTGATTTCAATGTCCCGGCCTTTGAACCGACCGGCGGACTGCTTGATCATGGCCATGAAGGAAAGCATCTGCATGTTCACGTTCGGGCACACGACTATGGGAAAAGCGGGCTGTGACGGAAGCCGCGAGCCTGCCGTGGAAAGTTCGAACAGGATTTCCCCTCCGGCGGCGCAGAAATCGACAACCTCATCCAGTTCGCGCCCTGAACCGGCATGGACCACCATGCGCCGTCCCTTCTCCGGGCGCGCCCGTTCATCCCACGGAAGCACGCCGGAAATGGATGAGCCCTGCAACCCATGCAGCAATTCCAAGGCCAGCTTTCCGCGACCGACAACAAGCACTTCGTATTTTTCCATGACTTTTTTCCTTTCGTTACGCTCAGGCAAGACTGGCCCGCACACCCGTTGCGCACCGCTACACGAAAGGTCGCAGGCTCGGCAAGCGCCCACGCCACGGCAACGCGCCGTCACCATGGCAGCGTCGGCGGGATGACCGGATATAATTTTGGGGAAACTGAGGGCAGGCGCGACCGATGTCGATCAGGAAAGCGAGCTTGGACACACGGGCGTGACGGCCATGCCTGCATTCTGCGCGGGGCCGTCAAGTGGGAGCCGGATAATGAATGTCGTGCCCTTGCCTGGCTGCGTGGTGAACGTGAGGAGGCCGCCGTGGGCCTCGGCGAACTTTTTGGCGATAGCGAGCCCCAACCCGAGACCTTTGGTTGATCCCATTGTCTGAAAGGGCTCGAAAACCCGTTCGCGGATTTCCTCGGGAATGCCTGGCCCGTTATCCCTGACTTCAATGCTCACGGAGTCGTGAGCCGATGCGTCCAAGACGATCTCGATCCTGCCTTCCCGTCCGCCCATGGCATCCGCCGCGTTGAAAACGAGATTCTGCAGGATGCGCTGCACGCGTCCCGGATCAGCCATGATCGTGCGGGGCGCCTGTATTTCGGCAAGCAATTCAATGCCCCTGGATCGCAGAAACGGCGCATTGAGGGCGGCAAAACGATCCAACAGATCATGAATCCGTACCATTTCGATACGAAGGTTCGACCGGCCGCGCGAATAATCCAGCACCTCCTCGGCCATGGCGTTGACCCTATCAAGCTGTTCGACAATCAACGCGCAGCTCTCCTCGACGTCTTCGGGCTTGCAACGACCAGTCTGAATCAATTCCGCAGCCATGCGGATCACGGAAAACGGACTGCGGAAGTCATGAACGATTCCAAGCAGCAGCTGGCCCAGAATCGACATTTTCTCCTTGCGCAGCGATTCCTCGACATGGCGGGCGTTGGATTGGCGGATCTTGCGGATTGTGTGGAGCATGACCCTTATGGCCGCGCTTCTTTTGCCCTGCGATCAGGCGCGCCAGCGTTGTTTTACCGACCTGCCTCGGTCCGCCGATCAGAACTGCCGGCGCATCCTGCATCGCTTCATCAATTCGTTGAATCAGAAATCGATGACAACCTCCTGTATCCATATCCAAATTGATATGTAAAATTGGGATGTTGCCTAGTGCAACTTGGAATCTATCATCGAACAAATTGGGATTTTCATGCTTGCCTTTTTATGTGCCTTTTCTAATTCGAAATCACGGGTCCCTTCTCTTGGACCGGACTTCGTCCATGACGCGTTGCAGCTCATCCATCCCTGCCGGTTTGGCCAGATGGGCGTCCATTCCCGCCGCGAGAAACGCGTCCTGATCCTCTTTCATGGCGTATGAGGTCAGGGCGATGATCGGGGTTCGCGCTCCTCCCTTCGTTTTTTCCTTGGAGCGGATGAGGCGTGTCGCTTCGACACCGTCCAGGACAGGCATCTGGATGTCCATGATGATGACATCGAAATCTTTCTGCTCGTAGAGGGCAAGCGCCTCTTGGCCATTTTCGGCCACGGCAATCTGGTAGCCCGCCTTGGTCAGCAGACGGGATACGGCGAAACGGTTCACCGGATCGTCCTCGGCCAGAAGAATCCTGCCGCAAGCGGGTACGGCCGAAGACGCACCCATGCCCGGAACATGGGCCGCCGGCCCCAGAGGAAACGAGAGGCTGAAATGAAACGTGGTCCGGAATCGACTTCGGTTTCCACGGAAATCGTCCCGCCCATGAGGCGCAAGAGCTTCTTGCAGATGGAAAGGCCCAGCCCCGCGCCCTGAAAACTTCTGGTGTATCCCTGGACGCCCTGGGTGAACGGCTCGAACAGGTTTTTCAGCACGTCCGTCCGGATTCCGCAACCGGTGTCCGCCACGCAGAAGTACAGACGCGCCTGACCCTGCTTGAGCGGGGACAGGACATGCGCCTCCAGCGTCACGAAACCCGTGGACGTGAATTTGAAGGCATTGCCCAGCAGGTTGGTCAGCACCTGCGACAAGCGCAGGGAGTCCCCCATGACGGATTCGGGCAGATGAGGATCGAAGCGGCAGACTGAATCAGCTTCATTTTGCGTTCCAATCGCTCCAGATTCTCTTTGGCATTCATGACGCTTTGCGTTTCATCGCTCTCTTTTTCCATGATTCATTCCAGGAACATCCGTACATGTTCAAATACAGAATCACCTTTCGCACCTCGAAAAAGACCTAACTGACTGTTGAAAAACTCAAAATTTGCAGGCCGTTCAAAAGTGGTGAGAGGCAAGGAAGCGAAAAAAGCCAGGGCGCGCAGTCATGCGCATACATAAGGCGGTCTGGCTTTTTTCGCTGACGCAGCAGATCGCCGTTTTTCAACGGCCTGCTAAGCCGTCGATTACCACGCATCATGACCGATAATCCGGCACAGCGGGTGAACGCGGCGCGGCATCTTTCCAAACCCGGGGCATGCGCCGCCGCGTTGCCCAAATCTTACTCCCGGCGCGACTGTTATTCCAGGATAAACGTGTCGCGGCCGGATCACTTCACAAAATAAGCTGCAAACAGTGCTTCCAGGCATCTGTCGCACCGTTTCGGTCACAAGCGCGCCTCACCGGCCTGATGACAAAAGCATCATTCCCGGCGCACGGCCCCGGCAGGGGTATAGGCGGCGGGATCGAGGGGGGAATGGCGGGTGATGTGTTCCCGCAGCACGTCCGCGTCCACGAAGCCCGTGTTCACGAAGCCCTGCCGGTTGTCGACCCTGGGGTAGCCGTCGCCGCCGCTGGCCAGGTAGTTGTCCAGGACCACTGTGTACATCTGTTTCGCATCCAGCGGTCTGCCCTGCACCACCACATTGCGAACGGCTCCTTCGCGGAGTTCGAAACCGACTCCGCCATACTGCGCGAAACCGCCGGAACCGTGAGCCAGGGACGCCGTCAGCCTCAGGTATTCGGTCAGCTCCGCCGCGGTCATGTCCACGGTGCAGACGGTGTTGCCGAAGGGCTTCACGGTCAGCACGTCCTTGTAGGTGATCGGGCCCGAGGCAAGCCCGGCGCGGATGCCGCCGGAATTCATGACCGCGACATCCGCCCCGGTCTTCTCCATGATGGCCATGCAGGCCAGGGTGCCAAGCTCGGTCTGCGCGCTGCGCATGACGGCGCGATCGGCGCTGAAAGTGCCGCCGGCATGTCCGATCACCGTGCCGAGCGCGCTCTCTCCCTGCTCCTGGAATGGGGCGAGCAGGGCCAGCATGGCGGGGTCTTCAGGAACCGCTTCCCCAACGGACGCGCTACGGCCATCCACGTTCCCGGCCAGGTTCACGGGCAACAGGGAACCGCCGACCAAGCGCACCTGCCCCTTGTCGCGGAGCAGATCGACCCGGCCCACATATTTGCCGTGTTCGCCGGCCTGGACAATGACGGTTCCGTTCTCCAGCACCGGGGCGCCAAGTTGCGAGTGCGAGTGCCCATCCACGATCAGATCGATGCCGGGCACGGCGTTGGCCAGGGTCTCGGACCCTGTCCGCGGGATGCCGGGAATCTCGCTTTCGGCATAGCCGAGATGGGTCAGGGCAATGACCACGTCGGCCTGCCCGCGCAGCCTCGGAACCAACTCGCGGGCTTCGTCCACGGCCGAGCGAAAAGTCAGACCCTTGATATTCTCCGGATTGCCGACAATGGCCGTGGTTTCGGTGGTCAGACCGAACACGGCCACGGTCAGACCGGGCAGACGGAACAGATGATAGGCGGGAAACAGGCGCTGGCCCGAGGCATCGTAGATGTTGGCCGCGAGCAGCGGAAAATGCATCCATCCCTCCTGCTTGCGCAGGACCTGCAGGGGATTGTCGAACTCGTGGTTGCCCACGGCCATGGCGTCGTAGCCCATGGCGTTCATGCCCCGGATGTCCGGTTCGGCGTCCAGCATGTCGGACTCGGGCACGCCGGTGTTGATGTCTCCGGCATCGAGCAGGAGCACATGCCCGCCCTGGGCGGCCACCTCGGCCCGCACCCGGTCGACCACGGTCTTGCGGGCGGCCAGGCCGTACTCGCCCTTCTGGTTCTTCCAGAAGCGGCCGTGATGGTCGTTGGTGTGCAGGATGGTCAGGGTCTGGGGAGCCGGGTCGCCGTGGGGCAGGGCGGCGCATCCGCACAGCAGCAGGATGGCCAGGGTCTGGGCGAGTCTGAGAAAAAATCGAAAACGCATTGAATTCCTCCGTTCAGATCAGCACGCCGACCATGGCGCCGGTCATCATCGTGGCCAGGACTCCGGCCAGAATGGATCGAGGCCCCAGTTCGACGATCTCACCGGCCCGCTCCGGGGCGATCCGGGACAGGCCGCCAATGAGAATGCCTAGGCTGCCGACATTGGCGAACCCGCACATGGAATAGGTCATGATCAGGATGCTGCGCCCCGACAGGGTTCCGGGCGCAAGCGCGGCCAGGTCCAGATAGGCCAGAAGCTCGTTGAGCACGATCTTGGTCCCCATGAGGCTGCCCGCCGCATGCGCCTCGCTCCAGGGAATTCCGGTCAACCAGACCAGCGGGCTCATGACGAACCCCAGGATACCCTGCAAGGTCGGCGGTCCGCCGTCCAGCGCCGGCATGAGCCCGAGCGCCTGATTGAGCATGCTGACCATGGCCAGCAGCACCACCAGCAGCGCCGCGACGCTGATGAAGACTTTCACGCCCAGGCTCGTGCCCAGCACCAGGGCGTCCATGGAACTGCGACTCTGCGAAGGTGGCGAAACCTCGCCGAGAGTGGGTTTGCCCGATTCCGGAATCATGACCCCGGCAATGAGGATGGACGCGGGCACGCTGATCAGGGAGGCGGTCAGGATGTGTCCCAGCGCGTTGGGCAGGACCGGCCCGATGATACCGGCGTACAGGACGAGCACGGTCCCGGCGATGGTGGCCATGCCGCACGTCATCAGGGTGAACAGTTCGCTGCGGGTCATGGACGCGATATAAGGACGCACCAGCAGCGGAGCCTCGACCATGCCCGCGAAAATGTTGGCCGCGCATCCGATGCCCAGCGCCCCGCCGATACCCATGGTCCGCTCCAGAACGAAGGACACTCCCCGGACCAGCACGGGAATGATCTTCCAGTGATACAAGAGCGATGACAACGCCGCCGTGACAACGATGACGGGCAATCCCCGAAAGGCGAAGATATAGGCCGCCCCGGAATACGGCTCCTCGAAAGGCAGAGCGCCTCCTCCCAAATACCCGAACACGAAGCTCGTTCCGGCCCGCGTTCCTTCCTCCAAGACCTCCATGGCCCGGTTGAGCACCAGAAACACATCCCGGAACAAGGGCAGCTTGAGCAGCATCAACGCCAGCACAAACTGCAACGCGAGGCCGATGACAATCAGCCTAACGCTCACCGCCCTGCGCTTCTCGGACAAGAGCCAAGCAATGAACACAAAGGCCACAAGCCCGAACGCACTTTGCAGCACGGCGAAAGTCATACAGGCACTCCTTGGGAAGATGAAAAATCGAGAGCGGTCCGTCGCCAAACAGACGAATTGCTTACACGCAGATCATCAGAACTGGAAGCTTTTTGGAACGGCCACGCCCCAGGTCGCCACCAATTCAATTTGGGTGATGCTCCCGTGCCGAGCACGGATTCGTGATGCTGGAGTTGCGCGTGCGGGCCGCCTTCAAATATCTGGATGCGGCGCGACATCGCGGATTCGAGGTGCGCTTCGCAGGCCTTCTTCGCCCTTCAGGAAATCAGGTGCAGCCCGAACTTGGTGTGCAGAAAGGATTGAAAATCGATGACCACGCCGAAGCAGTCCTTGAGCCGCTCCCGTTCGAGCGCGGCCAAAAGATCAATTCGGACATAATTGTCCGGGGCCTGCCCCGCACGCACGCCTGCGGCCTGGACACGCAGACGCAGGCTCTGGAAAAAATCAAAGGCGTCATGAATATTGGCCGCCATCGCCTCCGAGAAGACGCCTTCCCGGCGCAGGCTGGAGAGGCGCTCCATGCTGCCCGTCTCGTGCAGCCCATGCTCCAGGGCCAGAGTCTTGATGCCCTGGGTCAGCGGAAAGATCCCGCCCTTTTTCAGATCAAGACAGCCTTTGGCCGGACCGCTCCTCTCGACCACGAGATTGTGGAAAAAGCCCATGGGCGGTGCAAAACGCAGCGCCTCCCTGGCCATGTACTTGAGCAGCACCGGAGTGTCGCGCACCTGACGAAAGAGGTGTTCCCGCAGTCGTTCGCAGAGCCGGGAGGAGCCCAAAATATGGCGTGCATCGGCCAGTTGGGTCAGACGCAGCACCGCGTCCGCGTCGACAACGCGCAGCATGGCGTCGATGCTGTCCCGCCATGCGGAGAACGACTGCCGCCAGAGCGCGTTCTCGATCATCACTCCGTGGGGACAGGGGGGGAAACCTATCTCCACCAAAGCGCGCACGAAGCGCTGCCCAAAGGCGGCGAAATAGTCCCCGTCTTCCCCTTCATCGGAAAAGACCAGGGCGTTGTCCTGGTCCGTGGCCAGAAACTGCTCCCTGCGCCCTTCGCTGCCGAGCACCATGAGCGAAAATTCCCGGGCCCCTCGCCCCAGCTCCTCCATGACCAGTTCCGCCACGCGGACCAGGATCCGGTCGTTTATATGGGCCACGAACCGGCCCACTTTCTCGGCGCCGATCCTCTCCGCGGCGCTGCGCAGCACCATGAGGCGCAGACGCTCGAAGCACCGGGCCAGAGCCGCAAAAGACCGGGACGACGCGATTTCGCCCGACAGATGCAACGGGTTCTCCCCCCGGGCCGAGAGCATGTCCCGCTCCTGGAGAAGGCCGAGCGGCTTTTCGTTCTCATCGACCACGACCAGACGGCGTATGCCGTGACGGATCATGGTTGAAAACGCCTCGAAAACCAGTTCCTCGCCGCCCACGGTGATAAGCCCCGCAGTCATCATCTCCTCCACCCTGACATCGAGCGTTCCGCGCGCGGCCTGGGCGAGCACGTCCTTTTCGGTGAGAATCCCGGCGACGCGCTCCGCATCGCCGACCAGACACGCGGAAACGCCCCGCTCGCGCATGATCCGCGCAGCCTCGGACGCGGACACGGAGGCCTGGACAAAAACCGGGTCATCAAGGGCGATGCTTCCCACAGCACGGCGCAGGAACGGATCGGTTTCCAGTTCGGACGCCCGCAAGCGCGACGCATCGAGCAGCATCGCGAGTCGCTCGCATCTGCGGACAAAATACGCCTTGAGCGCATTTTCCCCGTCCAGCATCGCCCTGAACGCTTCAAGCCCGATGGCCAGAAAGGAGGTGTCCTCCTCGGCCCGCACTTCCAGAAACGGCAGACGGTCGGGAGCGACGGACTCGAAGCCAAAAACATCGCCGTCGATGATCCGCTCGAAATGAACGCCCTGGGAAGTCAGCTGGACGGCGCCGCGCAGGACGACTCCGACCACGGGTTCGACGAACATCTCGCGCGCCGGAAGCTGCCGCCCGACGGGCCGCAGCCCTTCAAGCCTATCCGTCGAAAGCAGGCTGAAGGGATAGACCTTGCGCAGAAAATCCCGGCAAAAATGCGCGTCGGATGTCATAGGACCTCGCTACTTGGTGGCCGTCAGGTCCGGCCACCATGACTTTCCCGCGTCTATTCAGCGCCCACTCCGAGGTAGTTGCGAACGCGCTGGTTCTCGTACCTGGCCTCGGCGCCCTCGTCAGGAACCAGGACCGAACCGAGCCAGCCTGCTGCAAAGGCGGCAGGCAGCGAGATCAGGGCCGGATTCTTCCAGGGGAAAATGGCCTGGGCATTGCCGAGCACATCGACCCACACCGTGGGGCTTATGATGATCAGCCCTACCGCCAAAACCGCGCCCACGGCAATACTCGCCGTCGCGCCGACCGTGCTGAAGCGCTTCCACATGATCGAGAGCAGAAGGGCCGGGAAGTTGGCGCTGGCCGCGATGGCGAATGCCAGGCCGACCATGAAGGCCACGTTCTGTCCCTTGAAGGCAATGCCGAGTCCGATGGCCAGAATCCCCAGGGCGACGGTGGCGCGCTTGGCCATCTTCACTTCGTTTTCCTCGGTGGAACGGCCGGTACGGAACACGTTGGCGTACAGATCATGGGAGAAGGTCGTGGCCCCGGCCAGGGTCAGGCCCGCCACCACGGCCAGAATGGTCGCGAAGGCCACGGCCGCGATAAACCCGAGGAACATGATGCCGCCCGTGACTTCGGCCAGGAGCGGAGCCGCCATGTTGCCGCCCTTGTCGAACCCGATGATCACGTCCTGCCCCACCAGCACCATGGCGCCGAAGCCGATGATGAAGGTCAGGATGTAGAAATAGGAGATGAGGCCGGTGGCATAGAGTACCGATTTGCGCGCCGCCTTGGCATCGGGCACGGTGTAGAAACGCATCAGGATGTGCGGCAGTCCGGCCGTTCCGAACATGAGCGCGATGCCCAGCGAAAGGGCGTCCCAGGGGTTCGAGACCAGACCACCCGGTTCCAGGACCTTGTCCCCGTACTTGAGCACGGCGGCGTCGAAGAGGTTGACCGGGTTGTAGTCGAACCGCGCCAGGACCATGAACACCACGATGGACGCTCCGCCCAGCAGCAGCACGGCCTTGATGATCTGCACCCAGGTCGTGGCCAGCATGCCCCCGAAAAGCACGTACGCGATCATGATCACGCCCACGACGACAACGGCCGCTTCGTAGGGCAGCCCGAACATGAGCTTCACCAGCGAGCCGGAGCCGACCATCTGGGCGATGAGATAAAAGGCCACGGTCATGAGCGAGCCGCAGGAGGCCGCGATGCGGATGGGTTTTTGCTTGAGGCGATAGGCGACCACGTCGGCGAAGGTGTATTTGCCCAGGTTGCGCAGCGGCTCGGCGATGAGGAACATGATGATCGGCCAGCCCACGAGAAATCCGATGGAATAGATGAGGCCGTCATAGCCCTTGAGGGACACGAGGCCCGCGATGCCCAGAAAGGACGCCGCGCTCATGTAGTCGCCGGCCAAGGCGATGCCGTTTTGCAGCCCCGTGACGGAGCGGCCGGCGGCGTAGAACTGCGAGGCGGTTTTGCTGCGCTGGGCCGCGTAATAGGTGATGACCAGCGTGGCCAGCACGAAGGCCAGAAAGAATCCGATGGAAACCGCGTTGGGTTGTCCGATGGAGGAGGTAAACTCGTTCATCTCATTTCTCCTTCATGTTGCCGACAATGCGTGTCACCGCATCGTCGTACGCGCTGTTGGCCCAGGTGACGTAAACGCCTGTCAGCACGCAGGCCGAAATGATGACCGCAAGCCCAACGGGAACGCCCAGGGTCAGGTGCTCGCCGACTTTGACCGCGAGCAGATCCTTTCTGAAGGCCAAGACCAGAATGAAACCAAAATAAATGGCCAGCATGAGCGTGCTCAGGATCACGGATACAATTCTTTTTCTTCTGACCAGATCCTGAAACTTTTCATGATCCAGACTGTTGATGGATACGGTGGGCAAGGTGTCCTCCCTGGTTACGGTGAATCGAAATGCCGCTTGAGTCCGGCAAAACACCTTGTATCAAAATTCACAAAGCCCGCATCAGTTTCTCGGCAAATGGAATGTACAAAGCCTTGTACGGCAAGCAACCACCCGCAGCCATCTCTACACCGTTTGTCTGTCCAGGCACGCCGCTTGCCGGGAGCGATGCATTCTTTCACTTTGATTTCAAGATATTGTGATTCAACATTGACGGATGAAAAACACGAATCGCAATCAAGCAACTTATTGCGCAGTGACCCGTGCTGACTTGAAAGCAAGATCATACGTACGTACCCTGAGCAAAGTGAATGCATTCCAAAGATAATATGAGATAGCACAACGACAAGGTCTTCAATGCTATGCACACCGATTCTGCAATCAATTTGCAAATTTTGATTATTCTTTTTCCAATATGGCACCCCTGCGGATTGGGGTGCGGGCGAGTCCTGCACAAGGCTTTTCTGACCATTTTGGTATATGTTCTCGTCTTTGGCGACAGGTGTTGCCGATTTCAGGAGGGGGTGCTAGGAGCCCGCATTGGTCTGTCCCATGGCGGACACATGGAATCACTCAGCAAACGGACGAGACAATGCCCAATTTTGACGACATCGTGAATGAACTCCAGGAGAAAATCTTTGACGAAGCGGTTCAGGCCTACGGTCAGGCCGGGTTCGAACGCTGGCGCAACAAGCCCTATCACGGCCGGCCAGCCAAGGCCGAGTACATGGGCGCATCTACCGGCACATGTGGCGATACCATCCGCATCTTTCTGCACATTGAAAATGACCTGATCCGTGACGCGGGATTCGGCACCGACGGCTGCGGCTCCAGCCAGATCAGCGGATCCATGGCCGCTGAACTGGCAGTGAACAAGACCTGCGAAGAGGTGGCTGCCATCACGGGCGAGACCGTGCTGGAAGCCTTGGGCGGACCGGACTGCATGCCCGAAGAAGACCGCCACTGCACCCGGCTGGCCGCAAACGCTCTTCACGAGGCTCTGGGAGATTACTACTTTAAGACGCTGGGAGCGGGAGTAGAAAGCTGACGGTACTATAGGCGCGCTTCAGCCAAATCACCGCCCCATAGAGTCGACAGCGGCGCGACCAGGTGATCTGGCCCGAGTGAGACTGTTTCCGCACCGTCGTAAAGGAACACTCCAACACGGGGCATGCACGGGGCATTGGTCAGATCTTGAATCTTGAATTCAACCATTTTCTGGCTCTTTCTCCGAACTAGTACCGTATAACATTTAAATTTTCGGATAAAGCCGTTTCAGTTTGATCCTGGCGTTTTCGGTTTTGAATTGCCAGTCGATTTTTCGGAAGCGATTGTTCATGTTTTTTTCCCAGGCTGCGACTTCCGCCTGCATCAAGGCCATGTCAGGAATTCTGCGATTCAAACATTGGCCTTTGAGCGCGCTGAGTTCGATCTCAGCCATGTTGAGCCAACTCCCGTGCTTGGGTGTGTAATGGATTTCGAGTCGTTCTGCTAACCGTCTGGCCTCCGTAGCATCAAAGGTCTCGTAAAGAGAGGCGATATTGTGAGTATTGAGGTTGTCCATCACCAACCGCACTTTGGTTGCTTCCGGGTAGCGCTCGTCCAGCATCTGCTTGATTTGGCGCGCCCAGTCCTTTCGGGTGCGGCGTTCGCAAATCGCGACATGTCGTTTTCCCGCAAGTGGCTCAACTTCCATGAAAATCTCAACAACGCCCTTTCTCACGTACTCATCATCGACACGGGCGACTTGTCCCGGCTTGCATCCTATCGGCTCTCGAACCTCGCCAACAAGTTGTTTGTTGGATTCATCCATGCACACCACGGGAAAGTTCGGATCATACGGCAGATGATAGACCTCCAGAACATCTTCCATCGCGGCTACAAAGGCTGCATTTCCTCGTGGTGGAATTTTCCAGTATTTGCTGAGATGAGGTTTAAGTTCCGTTTTTTTAAAATCCGTTGCACGGTCATGTGTGAAACAGATGGCGCAAGATTGAGTTCTACAGCCTTGTCGGCAAGCAGCCTGACAGTCCACCGGCAGTTTCCTTCCGGAACTTCCGAACAGGCGAGCGCTATGAGCCGCGCCTCAAATG